>Ga0080027_10000041_pt1 | contig 46571 bp, 47 predicted proteins | sample OrgsoiDNA2013046_FD_70962 | JGI IMG/M metagenome (GOLD analysis project Ga0080027, IMG submission 70962) | Permafrost soil microbial communities from the Arctic, to analyse light accelerated degradation of dissolved organic matter (DOM) -... | ecosystem: Environmental > Terrestrial > Soil >... | reverse complement strand
TTTTTTATGAAAACAATTTCTTTCTCCATTGCCCTGATCATTACCAGCTTTTTAAGCTATGCCGGTTGTACGCCTTCGGGTGATGAAACGACTTACGGAACCGCCAATGTCTGGATAGGTTATGTATATGGCGGAAATTCCTTCAACACGTATAAGGGATATGTAAATGAAGGAGCTGCTGCCAGCCCGGGCTTTGATGAAAGTTTCGGGGGCGCGAGCGTGAATTACAATACCAATGGTTGTTCCATATTAACCGATACGTTTAGTGTGCGCTATAAATTAAATCAATCGTTTGCTGATGCAGATTATGTATTTACGGTTGGTGGTGATGATGGATATCGTTTCAGTATTGACGGGGGCGCTACCTGGGTGGTTAATAACTGGAGCGCGCATAGCTATGCAACAACCAGTTATACTGTTCACCTGAATGGTACTTATAATCTGGTACTTGAATATTATGAGGATTTTATTGACAACCGGGTATCTTTTGACGTGGCGAAAGCCTGCACTGGAAGTGGTAATCCCGCCATTTATGGAACTAATAATCAGTGGATCGGGTACGTATATGCCGGAATGAATTTTGATTCCTATAAAGGTTATGTGGGAGAAGGTTCTGTTGCAAGCGCAAATTTTGATGAGAATTTCGGTGGCGATTATACCAATTACGGTACCAGTGATTGCTCAGTATACACAGAGCAGATCAGTGTACGGTACAGATTAAAAAACAATTTGCCTGCAGGTACTTATACTTTTACTGTGGGTGGAGATGACGGATATCGGTTGAGCCTGGATGGCGGTGCTACCTTTGTGATCGATAAATGGGGCGACCAGTCATACAATACAACTTCTTATACAGCTACCCTGGGTGGCAGTTATAATATGGTGCTTGAATATTACGAAAACGGTGGCGGAAACCGGGTTAGTTTCAGTATATCCGGAGGATCGGTACTTCCCATAACGCTTGCGAACTTTAAAGGCTCTTTGACTGACCAGCAGGAAGTTGCCCTGAGCTGGAACACCATGATGGAAAATGGAGTCGATCATTTTGAAATACAGAGAAGTGGTGATGGAACAGCGTTTCAGAATATATACTCCATACAATCCAAAATGAAGATTTCTACAAGTGTGTATCAGTTGCTGTATAATTATACGGATGCGCAAACCCTTACCGGAATATCTTATTACCGGATTATAATAGTTGGCACAAATGGTTCTACGAATCTTTCACCGGTGATACAGATTAATAATACGGCAGCAACCGGGGGAACAAAAATTTATCCAACGCTCATTCAGAACAATATGGTTTTTGTTGAACCGGATAAAAACCTGCGCAGTGTCAGAATGGAATTCTTTGACCTTTCAGGTAAAAAAATAAGTGAAACAGCCTGGGAATCGCTGAGCAGCCGGCAATCTGCCACAGTTTCAAAATCCGGTATACTGCCAACCGGTACGTATCTGGCCAGACTGACTGCCAACGGGCAGCTTGTTAAAAATCAGCTGGTGATTGTACAAAACCATTAACATATTTTGAAAAAAAATGTTAACATTCCCGGATTCAACAGACTGTGAAAAAGTTTTACGCGTTGCGCTTTACGCTTTAGGCAGAAGGATGTAAATTCGCAGTCGAAGCGCCCGTTTTTGGTCCAAGATCCATCTAATCCCTTCGAAAATTATATACTAAACACATAAAAAGATCCAGCGTAGTGACTGGGTTTTTTTATGCCCGTACCTATACCAGTGTTTTCAGTTTCGCGACCACTTCATCCACCTCTTTTTTTGTATTATGCCGGCTGAATGAAAAACGAACCGTCGTGCGTTCTGATCCCGGATAAATAGCACGGATAACATGAGAGCCCTGCTGTGCGCCGCTGGTACAGGCACTTCCGCCAGAAGCACAGATATGATTGATATCCAGGTTGAACAATAACATTTCTGCTTTTTCAGTTTTCGGAAAACTCACACTTAATATGGTGTACAGGCTATTGCCAAAAGCATCTCCATTAAATTCCACTTCCGGAATCGATTTCTTTAATTCACCGGCCATATACATCCGGAGTCCATTGATATAAATGCGATCTTCTTCCAGACGTTTTTCAGCCAGTTCCAGGGCTTTGGCAAACCCAACGATACCATACACATTTTCAGTGCCCGCCCTCATGTTTCTTTCCTGCGCACCCCCGTGTATATTCGGTTTGACTTTTAATTGCTCGTTGATATACAGGATTCCCACTCCCTTGGGACCATGAAATTTATGTGCAGCCCCGGTAATAAAATGTACCCGTATCCTGCTCAGATCCAATTCATAATGACCCAGGGTTTGTACCGTATCAGAATGAAAAATGGCCTGGTGTTTTTTACAGATCTCCGATGCTTTTTGAATATCCAGCATATTGCCGGTTTCATTATTTGCATGCATCAGGGTAACCAGTACTTTACCATCCAGACCTGCAAGCAGGGTATCCAACTGATCAAGGTCCACATGACCATCCGGAAGCACGTTTAATAAATGAAGTTTCGCTTCTCCACGCTCCTGATAATAGTTAACCGTATGCAGGGTGGCGTGGTGTTCCAGTGGGGAGCTGATAATATGCCGGCATCCAAGATCCTGCACTGCAGCGCGGATAGCTGCATTGCTGCTTTCCGTACCTCCGCTGGTAAAAAAAATTTCCGCCGGATGGGCATGAAGCAGTCGTGCAACCGTTTTTCTTGCCTGTTCAATAGCCATCCTGTTTTCCCTCCCATAAGAATAAATGGAAGAAGGGTTTCCGAATTTTTCTGTCAGGTAGGGCATCATGGTTTCCAGCACTGCCGGATCCAGCGGTGTGGTAGCCGCATTATCAAAATAAATTCTTTCCATCGGTGCAAAAATTTTATCGGAGTTTAAATAAACTCCTGAATGTCTTTCATCAGTCGCCTGGCGATATTATTTGCCGTCGTTTCAAAATTACTTTCCGCATAAATGCGGATGATCGGCTCTGTATTGGATGTGCGGAGATGTACCCAGTCTTCATCAAATTCGATTTTCAAACCATCCTCCGTATTCGCCGGATGGTTTTTATATTTTGTTTTTATCTGATCAAATATTTTATCCACGTTCACCCCGTTTCCCAACTCAATTTTATTTTTGGAAATGAAGTAGTCCGGATATTTTGACCTGAATGAACGCATCCCGTTTTTATGACGGGCCAGCGCACTAATAAATAATCCAATTCCTATCAGGGCATCTCTTCCATAATGCAGGTCCGGAACGATGATGCCGCCATTACCTTCTCCACCGATAACGGCATTTACTGCTTTCATTTTACTCACAACATTTACTTCCCCGACAGCAGAGGAGAAGTACTGTCCCCCGTGTTTTAAAGTAATTTCCTTGAGTGCTTTGGTGCTGCTCATATTACTCACTGAATTGCCCGGTTTTTGTGACAGCACATAATCGGCCACCGCCACCAGCGTGAATTCTTCTCCGAACATCGTCCCGTCTTCACAAACAAAACAAAGCCGGTCCACATCCGGATCCACCGCAATACCCAGGTCGGCCCCGGACTTTTTTACCTCCGCACTCAGTGCGGCCAGGTTTTCAGGTAAGGGTTCCGGATTATGCGCAAATTTTCCATTTACTTCTTCATTTAATAACCGGATATTTTCAATGCCCAATGCCCTGAGCAAGGGCGGAATAAACAGAGAACCTGTTGAATTAATCGCATCAACCACCACTTTGAAATGTTTACCCCGGATTGCCCCCAGGTCGATCAGCGGATAATCCACCACCGCCTGGATATGTTTATACAGGTAACTGTTATCTACCGTATAGGTTCCAAGCCGGTCAACGGAGGCAAAAGTATAAGCGTCTTTGGCAGCTTTTTCAAGTATCCACAATCCGTTTTCAGCACTGATGAATTCACCCTTACTATTGAGGAGTTTCAGGGCATTCCATTCTTTTGAATTATGGCTGGCTGTTATTATGATACCTCCGGCCGCTTTCTCCTCTGTAACCGCAATCTCTACTGTCGGGGTGGTGGACAGTCCCAGGTCGTGCACATCCAGACCCAGGCCTGTAAGTGTACTCACTACCAGGTTACGGACCATTTCACCACTTATACGTCCGTCTCTGCCAATGACGATTTTTTTTGAATGGGTAATGGATTCCTTAATCCATGTGCCATAAGCTGCCGAAAACCGTACAATATCCAGGGGTGTGAGGTTTTCATCAGGTTTACCGCCAATCGTTCCCCGGATACCTGAAATACTCTTTATCAATGCCACGTAGAGGAGGTTTAATTGACGGCAAAAATACGGTTTTTTAGGCCTAAAGCTTAAAGCCTAAAGCCTAAAACTAATCTATGAAGAAAGGGATTCGAAAATTCCAGAAATTATAATATCAGTCTGAAGCCAACAACTGGCATGAACCTGTCAAAAGGCAATGACGAAGCATCAGCAAATAAGGTTTCCGGCTTTGCGCTTTGGGCTGTCGGCATTTCATAAAAAAGCTATGCTTTTTTTATGAAGTCAATGAATTCATCAAAAAGATAGCGGCTGTCGTGCGGTCCGGGCGTTGCCTCGGGGTGATACTGAACAGAAAATACAGGGCGGTTCTTCAGCCGGATTCCTTCTATGGAATCATCATTGAGGTTTACGTGGGTTACTTCTACTTCTGCGTTCTTCCTGACGGATACCGGATCTACCCCAAAACCATGATTTTGGGTGGTTATCTCACATTTCCCGGTCATCAGATTGATCACGGGATGATTCAGCCCCCGATGACCATGGTGCATTTTAAATGTAGGTATTCCTTTGGCAAGGGCCAGCAACTGGTGGCCCAGGCATATTCCAAACATCGGTTTTTCTTCCTGGAGAATTTGCTTAACAGTTTCCACGGCATAATCCATTGCTGCCGGATCGCCGGGTCCATTGGAAAGAAAATAACCTGAAGGGCTGAATTCCTTCAAGGTCTTTATATCGGTTTTAGCCGGAAATACTTTTACATAAGCGCCCCGGTCAATCATACACTGAACGATATTTTTTTTAACACCATAATCCAATACGGCAATACGGACAGATGAATCCGGATTACCGGCTTCATAAATATTCTTTGTGGAAACGGCAGAAGCCAGTTCCAATCCGTCCATGTCGGGAACCGCACCCAGCAGTTTTTTTAGTTCCCGCACATCCATGATTTCGGAAGAAATAATACAGTTCATGGCTCCTTTCTGGCGTACATGGGTCACCAGGGCCCGCGTATCAACCCCTTCAATACAAACAATCTGATTTGCTTTTAAATAATCATCCAGTGATCCTTTGGCCTGTATCCGGGAAAATTGTTCTTCCAGGTTGCGTCCGATCAAACCGCGGATCTTCACACCATCAGACTCCACATCTTCATCCTTCACACCATAATTTCCGATATGAACGCTGTTCATGATCAGTACCTGGCCATAATAACTGGGGTCCGTAAATACTTCCTGGTAGCCCGTCATACCCGTATTAAAGCAAATCTCTCCGCCGGTAGTCCCGATTTTACCAAAAGCTTGTCCGTGATATACGGATCCGTCCTGAAGTACGAGTATGGCTGATTTGGGTGATGAAGGCATGGTATTCAAAATATTTTGCAAAGAAAGCGAATATTAGTGTGAGAGTGTGAGCGTGTGCGCTTATGGGAGTGTGAATTTTGTTAACATTCTATCCCACTTCCCACACGCTCACATCCCACACTTGTATTCCGGCTAACAAAAAAGCGGAACCGAATCGGTTCCGCTTTTTGAATATGATGAAGTTCAACACTATTCTGCTGCTTTTTCTTCTTTGGGTTCCGCTTTTTCTGCAGGGGCGGCTGTAGCAGCCGGAGCAGTTTCCGCTTTTTTCTTTCCACCTGCCCGACGGGTTCTTTTACCGGCTTCCTTCGCTTCCCCTTTGCCTTTTCCATAGATTTCATTGAAGTCTACCAGCTCAATCATGGCCGTTTCAGCAGCATCTCCGGTTCTTGCTCCCAGCTTGATGATGCGGGTATAACCACCCGGCCGGCCGGCAACTTTTGCAGCCACAGCACCAAACAATTCCGTGATGGCTTCTTTATCCTGCAGGTAACTGAATACAACCCTGCGCTGGTGCGTAGTATTTTCTTTTGCTTTGGTGATGAGCGGCTCAATATAGGTTCTGAGCGCTTTTGCTTTAGCAAGCGTTGTAACGATCCTCTTATGAGTAATGAGCTGGCTGGCCAGGTTGCTGAGCAGGGCGGCCCTGTGAGAGGCGGTTCTGCCAAGATTGTTGATTTTGTCTCCGTGACGCATGACTTTGTTCGTTGAAGCTTTGCACCGTGTCAGGAATTGCAAAGCGGTTTATAAAATTCGGGAATTCGAGAATTTGGGAATTCGGGAATATTATTCCCGAATTCCCGAATTTTCTTACTCGTCGTCTAATTTCAGTTTCGAAAGATCCATACCAAAATGCAGGCCTCTTTCATGTAAAACCTGTTCAATTTCCGCCAGGGATTTCTGACCGAAATTCCGGAATTTCATAAGGTCTTCCTGTTCATAGGTAACCAGTTCACTCAGGCTGTTGATCTTTGCTGCCTTGAGGCAGTTAAAAGCCCTCACAGAAAGATCCAGGTCTTCCAGCGGTGTCTTCAGTACTTTTCGTAACTGCAGCGTTTGCTCGTCAACAAGGTCTTCTTTCTTTTCTTCCTTATTATCGAATGTGATGTTTTCGTCGGTGATGATCATCAGATGCTGGATCAGGATACGGGAAGCCTGTTTTACCGCTTCTTCGGGATGGATGGTACCATCGGTAGAAACTTCCATCAACAGTTTTTCGAAATCCGTTCTCTGTTCCACACGGGTATTTTCAATGGAATACCGAACATTTTTAATCGGCGTGAAAATAGCATCTGTTGGAATATAACCAAAAATGGCATCTTTCGGTTTGTTATCTTCAGCAGGTACATACCCGCGGCCCTTACCGATGGTTATCTCGATATCTACCCGTGCAGAAGCATCCATGGTACAAATGAGCAATCCCGGGTTCATCACTTCAAAACTCGGTAATGCATCACCGATGGTTGCTGCAGTGAATTCTGTTTTATTTTTCAGGCTGAGTGTTATTTTTTCCTGAGCTACTTCATGGTCAACTTTCTTTTTGAAACGTACCTGTTTCAGATTCAGGATAATTTCAACCACGTCTTCGGTAACTCCTTTCAGTGTAGCGAATTCATGATCTGCACCTTCGATTTTTACACCGATGATCGCATACCCCTCCAATGAATTGAGCAATACCCTGCGCAGGGCATTCCCGATGGTTACTCCGTAACCCGGTTCCAGCGGACGGAATTCGAATTGTGCTTCGAAATCGGTCGCTTTCTGAAGTATGATTTTGTCTGGTTTCTGGAAATTTAAAATGGCCATATTTAAAATTTCGATTTAACGAATGAGTGAATGCAATTATTTACTGTACAATTCCACAATCAGCTGTTCCTTGATATTTTCGGGAATACTTTCTCTTTCCGGAAAAGCGATGAAAGTTCCTTTCATCTCCGTTTCGCTCCAGTCGAGCCAGTTGATCTTATTATTTTTACCGCGGGCAGCGCTGGTGATACCGGCATTACTTTGGGAAGAAGCCTTCAGACCGATATGGTCCCCTGGCTTGAGCTGGTAAGATGGCACATTCACCACTTCACCATTCACGGTAATGTGTTTATGAGAAACCAGCTGACGGGCACCCGGACGTGAAATAGCAATTCCCAAACGGTAAACGGTATTGTCTAGTCTTGATTCCAGCAGGCGGATCAGGTTTTCACCCGTTACACCCTTCTTGCGGGCAGCTTCGTCAAAGGTTTTCCGGAATTGTCTTTCCAGCAACCCGTACGTGTACTTCGCTTTTTGCTTTTCTTTTAACTGGAGTGCATATTCTCCCGGTTGTTTACGCTTTTTAGTAGCGCCATGCTGCCCCGGAGGATTGCTGGTTTTAGTTAACCATTTTGCATTTCCTAAAATAGGTTCTCCGAACTTGCGACAAATTTTTGTCTTGGGACCTGTGTAACGTGCCATAGTTTGTAGTAGATTTTTGAGTACCCGAACAGGATTATAAAAAATCTTAAAATGAAATCCTGCCCAGCTGTTATAAAAAAATTTGAGAATTCGGGAATTCGGGAATTTGGAAATTATATTCCCGAATTCTCGAATTCCCGAATTTATATTATACTCTTCTTTTCTTTGGAGGCCTGCAACCGTTATGCGGTAAAGGCGTAACATCCTTGATCATCACCACTTCAATCCCGTTGTTTGCCAGGGATCGAATGGAACTTTCCCTTCCTGAACCAGGTCCCTTCACATATACATCCACTCTTTTCAGACCTGCATCCAACGCCGTTTTTGCTGCATCGGCCGAAGCCATCTGGGCAGCATAGGGTGTATTTTTCTTAGATCCCTTGAATCCCATTTTACCAGCACTGCTCCATGAAATGAGCTGCCCGTTTTTATTGGTAATACTGATGATGATATTGTTGAAACTTGCTGAGATATGGGCATCTCCATATGCATCTACCTTAACCACTCTTTTTTTCGATGCTGCTTTCGCGTTGGTTGCCTGTTGTGCTTTTGCCATGTTTAATTAAAATAGGTAATCTGGTTTTCAATGTTTCCCGTTAAAAGCGGGCCCGAATCTACCTCCCCGTACACCCCGGATCCGGTTCGATTCTAAATGGATGTTATAAAAAATTACATTTTCAACACTTCCCATATTCCCCAAGCTCCCACACTCTCACACTTTCCTCCTACTTCTTCGGTGCCTTCTTTTTACCCGCTACCGTTCTCCGCTTACCTTTCCTGGTGCGGCTGTTGGTACGTGTACGCTGTCCGCGAACAGGCAACCCTTTACGATGACGAACTCCCCGGTAACAGGCAATATCCAAAAGACGTTTAATACTCATCTGCACTTCCGAGCGTAGCGCACCTTCCACCTTCAGTTCATTGGTAATGATATTCCGGATAGCATTGAGTTCATCATCGTTCCATTGGGAAACCTTTTTATCGAAACTGATTTCAGCTTTGGAAAGAATGTATTTCGCGGTTGATGGTCCTATTCCGAAGATATAGGTCAGCCCGATTTCCCCTCTTTTGTTTTTTGGTAAGTCTACTCCGGCAATACGCGCCATTTAATTCTTTTTAGCTGAAGGCTTAACGCTTAACGCTTAACGCTCTTCTGATTTTTAATATTTTTATTCTTATCAATGATCAACAGATTATCCCTGGCGCTGTTTGAAGCGTGGGTTCTTCTTGTTGATGATGTACAACTTGCCTTTCCTGCGCACGATCTTACAATCAACACTGCGCTTTTTTATGGATGCTCTCACTTTCATACAAGTATCTTTTATCTTTTACGTTAAGCTCCTTACTTGCGTTAAGCGTTCAGCGTTCCGCGTTCAGCACTATTATTTATACCTAAAAATGATTCTTCCTCTGGTTAAATCATAGGGGCTCATTTCCACACCTACCTTATCCCCGGGCAATATTCTGATATAATGCATCCTCATTTTCCCTGAAATAGTTGCCAGTATTTCATGCCCGTTTTCCAGCTTTACTTTAAACATGGCATTGGATAATGCTTCCACAATCGATCCGTCCTGTTTAATAAGCGCTTGTTTAGCCATAGATTTTGGGAGCGCAAAGATAATATTACTCAGTGAAAGAATAAAATTTCATCGAATAAATATCCCTGCCTGCTCAAAATAGGGGGAAGAAAGGTAAAAAAACTGCCAAAAGACCCGGTTTAAACGCGGGTAAGGTCCACTTTTGTCATCTGGTGGTAAAAATTCTGCAGTTCGTGGACCCCGATGGGATGGTGAATATGGCGGCGGTCTTCCCGGTACCAGATTTCCAGTTCATTAAACTGGTCAGCTCCGGATATAAGCACACGGAAGGGTCCCCGCATATATTTAACGGATTTATCCTCATTCACCAGTTTATCAAACCCCAGTTTTCCCAGTTGGGCATCGTCCACCCGGATGGGATACAGGTCGCCGGCTTCGAACCAGTCGTCCTGATCGCCGTTATGGACACAAATCTGCCTGTCTTCATGATTGAGCTCCGTTACGGTTCCATCAAAACGCTGACCTGCGAAATCTGCCTGTATAATGTCTCCCACTTTGATTTCCTGAAATCTGATCATATGACCTTTATTGAGGGCATGAATATAAAAAAAATTATACGAATCCGATAACCCATCCGTTTTTCAAAAAAAATTAAAGCCCGCGCCCGATGACTTCTCTTCCGGGCCAGGGCACGGTCGCCAGGATGATAAGAAGTGCCAGCAGGAAGAACCAGAAAGCCCTTTTATATTTTAACGGATCCGTAAAATGTTTTTTCACAACTCCCCGGCCAAGGGTTATCAGGACTGTTGCTACCAGCATCCCTACCGGATGTTCAACCCAGTAAAAACGATAAAAAGTATCTTTCATCAGCTGTACCCCTTCCGGCAATCCGTTGCTCAGGATTCCAAAACGGCCAAAGAATAACAGAATAAGACCGATCAGCAGGGTCGTGTGCGCACTGATCATCGTGAATAACCAGAGTTTTGTATCCCCCGCCCGGAGATCCCGGTGTTTGATCCAACCGATAAAGCCCTGAATAATGGAAAGTGCCAGCAGGATCAGCAGGACCCACCTTAATATACTGTGGACCTGCAAAAGAACGGGAATCATAAAAGACAGTTTGCCATGAAATTAAAGCATTTAGATTTCTGAATGCGAAAGAGGAATGGAATGATTTAAATTTGCCGGATGTCCCACTTAAAATATCCCCTGATTATGATTGTGGGGCTGTTGATCGCAACCGCAGGCTGTAAAAATAAAAGCAATCATACTGAAGAACCGGGTTCTGTACTGGACCTTGATCCCGGATACAAAAATCTCAACGACAGCATTCGCCGGTTCCCGGCAGACGCATCACTCTACCTCCGCCGGGCGGTTCGCCTTACCCAGGAGAATGCACACGAACTGGCATACCCCGATTTTTTCAAAGCCTGGACCCTGCAGCCACAACTGGAAAATGGCCTGCCTTTCGCGGCTAATCTCGCTATCCTTTCCAGACAAAGCGAGCGGTTAGCCCTGCTGGAAACGCTCAGCCGTCAGTTTCCATCCAGTATACAAGCGGGCAGACTGATGGCGGATGCTTATGCTGCTTCCGGAAAACCGGATAAGGCACTCGTTCTGTACAACCGCATGATTGCAAAGGACTCCACAGATCCGGAAACCCTATACGAAAAAGCCCTGCTGCTCGAGCAATTGAAAGATACGGTTCAGGCAATTGCCTCACTTCAAAAAGCATATTCGTTTCAGGGCGTGGATACTTACGGGCTTGAACTGGCCCACCTCTACGCAGAACAAAAAAACCCAAGGGCACTGGAAATATGCAATTATATCTTGAAGCAGGATTCAGCCCAGCTATTCATCGATCCTTTTTTTATCAAAGGAATTTACTATGCCAATATAAAACAATATCCGAAAGCGATTGCGCAGTTTGACTCCTGTATTCTCAGGGACTGGAAAACGACCGACGCTTACCTGGAAAAAGGAAGGGCTTATTTCCATATGCAAAATTATAATGCTGCCATGCAGACTTTTAACATGGCAATTACCGTTACCAATACAGATCCGGATGCCTATTTCTGGCTTGGGAGGTGTTATGAAGCGAAACATCTGAAAACAGATGCGATCAACAACTACCAGAAAGCAGTCACACTGGATAAGGATTTTACAGAAGCCAGGCAAAGGATAGAGAACCTTAACCGCGGATTTGCTCATCCTTCGCACTAACCCTACATTTGTTCACACAGTTTTTTAATGAAATGACCAATATGCCGCTGATCGCTCCTTCACTCCTTGCCTCTGATTTTCTTCACCTGGAAGACGTTTGTAAACTGGTCAATGAAAGTGAAGCGGAGTGGTTTCACCTGGACGTAATGGATGGAAGGTTCGTTCCCAATATCAGTTTCGGTATTCCGGTGATTGAACATGTGCGCCGGGCAACCCAAAAAATCTGCGACGTGCACCTGATGATTGAAGAACCTGAAAAATTGACCCCGGCATTTAAAAAAGCGGGCGCAGATATCCTCATTGTACATTTTGAAACCTGCCGGAACCTGCACAGCAATATTCAGCAGATCCGGTCACTGGGTATGAAACCCGCAGTGGCCATCAATCCACATACACCCGTTGAATTCCTGAAAGATATACTGGAGGACCTGTACCATGTGCTGGTCATGACCGTGAATCCAGGATTTGGCGGACAATCTTTCATTCCACATTCCCTGGAAAAAGTGCGTGAAATGAAAAAAATGATTTTGAAAACCGGTAAAGATATCCTTATAGAAGTGGACGGGGGTGTTACGCTGGAAAATGCGCCTGCACTCGTTGAAGCCGGAGCTGATATCCTGGTTGCAGGAAGCAGTATTTTCCAGTCAGCCGATCCTAAAGAAACCATCCGGCTGATGAAGCGGATCGCATGAGGAGCCTTATTCTCATATTCCTTGTTTTATTCCCTTTTGTAAACGGGCTTGGACAAAAATCCGGCGCCATTGTATCCGGAAAAATTCTGGATGAAAATGAAAAGCCCCTGGCAAAGGTTTCCATCGTAATTCTGGGCCGGGAAACCGGTTTGATAAGTTCTGATTCCGGTACTTTTCGTATGCACGTTCCTGCTGACAAAGCTTTTGCCCTGGTATTTTCATATACCGGCTTTAAAAACCTGCAACAAAATTTTATCCTCAACGATAAGGAAGAAGAACGGATCGTGATCCGGATGGAAAGATCCGTCACCCAATTGGAGAATATAACGGTAACGGATGAACGCAATCGCAGGGAGGCGGGTCTTGTCACGATCAACCCCCGGGATGCGATCAACATCCCCACACCCATTGGTGGCATTGAAAGTATGATCAAAGTATATGTCGGATCCAACAATGAACTGACTTCCCAGTATTCCGTCCGCGGAGGTAATTATGACGAAAACCTGATTTATGTAAATGATTATGAAATATTCAGGCCCTACCTGGTGAGTAATGCACAGCAGGAAGGATTGAGTTTTATCAACCCGGAAATGACCCGGAATGTAAATTTTTATAATGGTGGTTTCCAGGCCAAATACGGCGATAAAATTTCATCCGTACTTGATATTCAATATAAAAAACCAGCCACATTTGGCGGATCAGCCTATATCAGTTTACTGGAACAGGGACTTGAACTGGAAGGTTCGTCAAAAAATAATAAATTCAGCTATATCGTTGGCGCCCGGAACCGGAATTTCACGAATCTCCTGAGTGCACAGGAAACCAAAGGAGAATATACGCCCTCTTCCTCCGACATACAGGGACTATTCACTTATCAGTTGAATCCAAAAAATTCCCTGGAATTATTCACCGTTTATTCAATGACTTCTTTCAACCTGATCCCTTTGTCGGCTCAGCTGAGTACGGCTGTGTTCTCTCCTTTTTTTTCAGCTAACCTGGGGCTGGACATATTTTTCAGCGGACAGGAAAAAGATAAATACAAAACCGGGTTGGCCGGGCTGACCTGGAATCAACAGCCAAATAAAAATCTGAAACTGAAATGGATGCTTTCCGGTTTCAGCGACAATGAAAGTCAGAACTATGATATTACCGGTGATTATTTATTTGGTGAAAGGAATTTTGATAAAGGCAGTGCAGATTTTGGTAAGATCACCACTCCGCTGGGTGTCGGGAGTAACCAGAACCTGGCACGCGATAACCTGAATATCCATTTATACAGTTTCGCACACAAAGGTTACCTGAATAAAGAAAATCAATATATCCAGTGGGGCATGAGCGCTGATTTACAAACGATAAAAGACCAGTTACACGAATGGGCCTACGAGGATTCTGTTGGATATGCCTTACCCTATCTGCCGGGCACCCTCAATCTTCCTTATGTTGTAAATGGAATTCATGATTTGAATATTGGCCGGTTCACTGGTTTTTTACAGGATAATGTCACTTTTAAAAAAAATCCCTCGATTATTCTGCAGGCGGGCGTACGGTTAAATTATAATACGTTCACACAACAGTTATTATTTTCTCCCAGGGTGGGCATTTCCTGGAAACCGGCGAACCGTAAACAGGATATCGTATATAAAGCAGCCGTCGGAATTTATGACCAGCCGCCTTTTTACCGGGAACTGCGCGCGCCGGATGGAACCATTAATCCGGCTGTCAAAGCACAACAGAGTTTTCAGGCGACGGCCGGTTTCGATATTAATTTCCACAAAAATGATAAACCATTCCGGCTTTCTGTCGAAGCCTACTATAAAGACCTTTGGAATGTGAATCCTTATAATATTAATAATGTGAGCATCCAGTATTTTGCGACCAATAATGCAAAAGCATATGCTGTTGGTGTGGAAGGGCGGTTATTTGCCAATCTGGTGAAGGATGCCGAAAGCTGGGTGAGTATCGGCTTTATGCAAACGAAAGAGAAAATCAATGGAGCTACCTATTATGATTATACCCTGGATTCATTAAACAAACCACTGGACAGTAACCTGGTTCAGCAAGGCTGGATCAGAAGGCCCACCGACCGGCTCTTCACACTGGGTATGTTTATACAGGACTATCTCTCAACCAATAAAAACTTCAGGGTTTATCTCAATCTTATTTACGGATCAAACCTGCCCTACAGCGTGCCGGGCAGTGTGAAATACCGCGATGCGCTGGTCATTGATCCATATATACGCGCGGATATCGGATTCAGTGCATTGCTCATGGACAACGATAAATCGAACCGCCGGAGTCATAACCCCTTCCGAAAACTGGACAATATCTGGGCCACGCTGGAAATATTCAATGTGATAGACCGGGAGAATACCATTTCCTACCTGTTCGTCAAAGACTTCTCCAACGTGGTATATGCGATGCCTCAACGACTCACTCCACGCATCATCAATCTGAAACTTATTACCCGGTTCTAAGAATCTCCTAAAATCTTTTCGGGTTATTCGAATCTTCCAGGAATGGACCCGATCCCGTTTGGTTATTCGAATCTTCCAGGAATGGACCCGATCCCGTTTGGTTATTCGAATCTTCCAGGAATGGACCTGATCCCGTTTGGTTATTCGAATCTTCCAGGAATGGACCCGATCCCGTTTATTAGAATCTTCCAAAAACGACCGTTTCATTCCCAAACCGGGAATTTTCTACCTGGAAATATCAATATAATAAATTGATTATAAATCATTTATGTTCTGGCAGACAAATAGATATCTATATGCCAAACAACCTTATGAAAACGATCCAAAATCTAATTGAAACCTTGAAAGAGCTGATTTCCGAAGCGACTCAAAACCGCTCAGATTATGAAAACATGCGATTGATCCCGATCCCGGTCCAAAACCAGGAAAGGAAAATGCCTGTTCCGAATCATAATAATCATTAATCATATTTTTCTCAGTTAATGGGTTAAATGGCGATCCAGTTATTATATGGAAATAGCAACCTATCCTGAAAAATTCTCTGACGACATTATCGTAGAGATTAATACCGATGCCGAAGACCATTTCATCATCGTCCTTTCCAATCAGATGGGCCGGATACTTCGCATGATGGGAGTGAATGTAATTCAGGGAAAAAATCAGATACATGTTGATCATGTAAATACTCTTGAAGCGGGCATTTATCAACTCAGCGTAAAAAATACAGAATCAAATATTTTGTTTAGTTCAATGATTACAAAGTTTTAAACACTGTTACCAGGTTTTTATAACTGCATTTTTCTAGGATTAAAAAAGAGGACCTTTCCAGGTCCTTTTTTGATGAATGGTATATGGTGGATGGATCTTTAAACCATCCACCATATACCATATACCATATACCTTTACCCAATGATCAGGCTCTCGGTCAATATCAACAAATTCGCGACTTTACGTAACAGCCGCGGCGGGAACAATCCAGACGTGGTTAAAGCAGCTGTGGATGCCCAGCGTTTTGGTGCCGATGGCGTCACGGTTCATCCGAGGCCGGATGAGAGACATATACGTTACCAGGATGTATTCGACATTAAAAAAATAATCCGGACTGAATTTAATATTGAAGGAAATTGCCAGGAACAAAAATTCACCGACCTGGTACTGGCTGTCAAACCGGATCAGGTTACACTGGTTCCGGATGCTCAGGGCCAGATCACTTCCAACCATGGATGGGATACGATTCGCCACGCAGACTACCTGAAAAAAATAATTCCTGTTTTTAAATCCGCCGGCATCCGGGTTTCCATTTTCGTCGATCCCGTAATCGCCATGATCCGGGCTGCTTCGGAAACCGGCACCGACCGCATCGAATTATATACAGAAGCCTATGCAACAAAATTTCACAGGAATAAAGAAGAAGCCATTGCGCCTTATGTGAAAGCGGCAGAAAAAGCGAAGGAACTTGGATTGGGTATCAATGCCGGTCATGACCTGGATTTGGATAATCTTAAATATTTCGCCGGACATATTCCTGGGCTCGATGAAGTTTCTATTGGTCACGCCCTGATCAGCGACGCACTTTATCTGGGATATGAGAATGCTGTGCAGTTGTATAAAAGGCAGCTGGCAGTTAATTGTTAGTTGTCAATTGTTAATTGTCAATGGAAACGCATTGCGATCCCTAAACCATCCACCATATACCATACACCATACACCCTAATTGCATCCCAGCAAAGCACAAAGCCTTGAATCCAAATCAGCGCCACGCAGGTTTTTACCTATGATCTTTCCATTCGGATCGATGAGAATATTCTGAGGGATCTGCTGAATCTTATATTGACGGGCAACATCATTATTCCAGGATTTCAAATCACTTACCTGGGACCAGTACAATTTATCATCATTGATTGCTTTGATCCAGGATGACCTGTTCTGATCAAGGGATACGCCGAGCACCGTAAAATTTTTAGCTTTGAATCTTTCAAATGCGGCCAGCACATTCGGGTTTTCCATCCGGCAGGGTTTGCACCAGCTTGCCCAGAAATCCACCAGTACATATTTCCCTTTGAAAGAAGAGAGGCTGATCATTATTCCGGCTGTATCGGCCTGCGAAAAATCCTGGGCCTCACTACCAATGGCGCCCACCTTTCCGTTATCAATCTGCTCCTGTAAATATTTTCCATACATACTTCGCTGCACTTCCGGAGAAAGTGTCTGATATCTGCGCTCTAGTAAAAAGACGTCTTCAGACAACTGATTAACCACCACCAGCAAAAAAGGGCTCACATAAGATGATTTTTTTTGCAGGATAAAACTATCCACTTTCAGCTGGATCTGCATGGCAGTCTGTTGATATACCTCTCCGATAGAATCTCTTTTGGAAACATTTCCAGGGGCATTCGCCATCTGGCTGATCTGATTCATCTGCGCAAAAAGCGGATTGAAGACCTGCTCAAATTGAAGAAAATCTGCTTCGCTCGGAGAACCCGTTACTTGCATGGCTGTGAGATTTTCGATATCCCCGGTGACTTCTACGGTTTCATTCCCAATAAAAAGGGTGGTTTTCTTTTTAGCGGAGGAAAAATTTAAGACAAACAGATTGGGTTCTGTCACCCTGCCCGTTAAGATAAAGGTCCCTCCTTTTACAGCCGCCCGCGCCAGTGTATCCGCCGGCTTATTGGCATCGGCTAAGAAAACAACCGAATTATCAGGAATCCCTTTAATATGGCCTTTAATGTGAAACCCACCGGTCTGTGGTTGCTGTGCCTGTACCAAAGAACCCATGATCAACCCTAAAAGGGCAAAATATTTTTTCATACCGCTTTTTTATTGTGTCTCCCCTGTAAAACGTTCCGGACCTCCTCTAAATTATGTCCCCTGGCTTCCAATAAAATCAAATAGTGAAAAAGCAGGTCAGCGGCTTCATTCAGGAAGAGTTGATCATTCCTGTCTTTCGCCTCAATCACCAGTTCCACCGCTTCTTCCCCTACTTTCTGGGCAATCTTATTGATTCCCCTTTTAAACAATCCGGAAACATAAGAGTTCTCCTCCGGATGATTTTTTCTATCCTGTATAATCCTTTCCAGTTTATTTAGAAAATCCCCTTCATTTTTTTCATCCCAGCATGTATCTGCTCCTGTATGGCATACGGGCCCTTGTGGAATGGCGCGAATCAATAGGGTATCCTGGTCACAATCCACTTTCATATCTATTAAAATCAGAAAATGACCGCTTTCCTCTCCCTTGGTCCAGAGCCTTTTTTTTGACCGGCTGTAAAAAGTGACTTTCCCCAGCGCCTTTGTTTTTTCCACTGCTTCCGGATTCATGAATCCCAGCATCAGCACTTTATCCGTCACGTCATCCTGTACAATAGCCGGCACCAGTCCGTCACTGTATTTTGAAAAATTGATTTCCATGGTCCAAAATTAGATTCTTATGTTGATACCTTCTTCCTTCAGATAAGTTTTCAGAGAAGGAATCGGGATTTCCCGGAAATGAAAGATACTCGCTGCCAGGGCTGCGTCTGCTTTTCCATTCTTAAATATTTCAGAAAAATGAGCCATGTTTCCACCGCCGCCGGAGGCGATCACCGGAACCGACAGGGCTTCAGCCAGCATACGGGTCAATGATACGGCAAACCCGTTTTTGGTTCCATCATGATCCATCGAAGTCAGCAGGATCTCACCAGCGCCCCGTTCAACTCCCTGTTTAGCCCAATCCAGGCAACGGGTTTCCGTAGGCACCCGCCCGCCATTCAGATAAACATAGTATTCCCCGTCGGCTTCTTTTTTTGCATCGATGGCCAGCACTACGCACTGACTTCCAAAAGCCCGCGCCAGTTCCGTAATCAGGGGCGGATTTTTAAATGCTGCGGTATTGACTGATATTTTATCTGCGCCGTTATCCAGCAATATGCTTACGTCTTCAACTGACGAGATTCCGCCTCCTACCGTGAAAGGGATATTAATATGTTGCGCAATGCGGCGGGCCAGTTCGCTCAGCGTTTTTCTTTTCTCAATAGTTGCCGTGATGTCCAGGAAAACGAGTTCATCTGCCCCTTCTGCGGCATACCGGGCGCCGAGTTCCACAGGATCGCCGGCATCCCGTAAATCAAGGAAATTAGTCCCCTTTACGGTGCGGCCGTTTTGGATATCGAGGCAGGGAATAATTCTTTTAGTTAACATGCGCGAGATCTTTTAAAGATATCAATCCTTCATAAATTGCTTTTCCAACGATGGCCCCTTTGCATCCCGCTTCTTCCAGCTGAAAAATATCGTCCAGTGAACGGATTCCGCCACTTGCGATAAAATGAAGATCTTTAAATTGCTCGAGGATTTTTTTATATAATTCGAGTGAAGGGCCTTTCATCGCACCATCCATTTGAATATCTGTACAAAAAATCTGTCTGATTCCCGCTTCCCTGTATTTTTCAATGAAATCATATATCCTTATTCCGGTATCCACTGTCCAGCCCGTGATGGAAATTTTTTCATCCCGCACATCGGCACCTAATAAAAACTTATCCGCCCCGAAAATGATCAGCCAATCACGGAATACAATCTCGTTTTTAACAGCTATGCTGCCCACGGTTGCAAAAGCAGCACCGGATTCAAATACGATCTGAACATCCTTAGCTGTTGCGATTCCGCCCCCGAAATCAATCACCAGTCCGGTTTTTCCGGCGATCGTTTCCAGTACGTTCCAGTTTTTTACCTGCCCCTCTTTCGCACCATCGAGATCAACCAGGTGCAATCTCTTCAAACCGGCATCTTCAAACTGCCGCGCAACTTCCAGGGGATGCTCATTGTATATTTTCCGGCTTGCGTAATCACCCTGCGTGAGCCGGACGCATTTTCCGTACATGATATCAATAGCGGGAATTATTTCGATAGACATATAAAAACTAAAGTTGAATGAAATTTTTCAGGATCTGTTCACCCGCCACGGCGCTTTTCTCCGGATGAAACTGTACTCCGTAAAAATTGTCTTTATGTAATGCTGAACTATATGGCTGCACATAGTCGGTTTTTGCAATCGTGGTTTCCCCCAGCCCTGCATAATACCCATGTACGAAATAGCAAAAACTGTTTTCCGGCACATCCGTAAATAATCCGGAACTCAAATCATAAATATTATTCCACCCCATCTGGGGAACTTTTAAGGGGTCATCTGCTCCAGGATTGAATTTTTTAACGATTTCACCGAAAATTCCCAAACAAGCCGTATTATTTTCTTCCGAATGCGTGCAGAGCAATTGCATGCCAAGGCAAACACCCAGCACAGGTTGTTGAAGGTTTTTAATCAGTATGTCCAGTTTTTTTTCACGGAGATAACTCATCGCAGAGCTCGCTTCACCCACACCTGGAAAAATAATTTTATCAGCCGTGCGGATCGATTCCGGATCATCAGTTACCAGGGCTTCTGCTCCAATACGCTCCATCGCGAATAAAACGGACTGGATATTACCTGCATTATATTTAATAATGACGATTTTCATTTCAGGGATTTAATAAAATCATTTGTGAGCCGGGGAATATCCTTTTCCGAAGCATTTTCCAGGATTTTAATAAATGCCGTCCCAATGATGGCTCCCCTGGCAAATTCGCAGGCTTTCGAGAAACTGGATTTGTCCCTGATACCGAATCCGATCAGCACCGGGTTTTTTAATTTCATGGACTGAAGTCTTCGGAAATATTCTGCCTGACCGCTGATCGCTGCATTTTTTCCCGTAGTGGAAGAAGAAGAAACTGCATATAAAAAGCCACTGCTTAGCTGATCCAGTTGACGCACGCGTTCTTCTTTTGTTTCCGGCGTTACCAGAAATACAAAATCCAGTTTATATTTTTTGAGGATGGATCCAAATTCATTTTCAAATTCAAACATGGGCAGGTCGGGTAAAATCAGTCCGTCCACCCCGGCTTCCGATGTTTCCCGGCAAAAATTTTCAAACCCGTACTGAAGGATGGGATTCATATAACCCATCAGTAAAACGGGCAGATGGATTTTATTTCTGAACCCTTTGAGCTGTTCAAAAAGAATCCGGATCGTCATGCCATTTGCCAGTGCCCGTGTACTGCTGGCCTGAATGACGGGGCCGTCAGCCAGCGGATCGCTGTATGGCATGCCCAGTTCAATCATATCTGCCCCTGCGTTCTGGAGGGCCTGCATGATAGGCAAAGTATTTATCAATGCAGGAAATCCTGCAGTGAAATACACGTTTAGTATTTTCTGTTTTTTCCTCTCGAATAATTCTTTAATGCGAGACATAGTTGATAGTTGACAGTAGGCAGTTGACAGTTGACAGTTGGCAGTTGGCAGTTGGCGATTGGCGATTGAAGAATTTCATTTGCACATCTGCACATCTGCACATTTGCACATTTGCACATTATTTCTCCATCTCGTTCATATAGGTTGCTAAATCCTTATCCCCGCGTCCGCTCAGGCAAATCACGATATTTTCATCTTTCTGAAATTGGATTTTTTCCAGGATTGCCAGCGCATGGGCTGATTCAAGTGCCGGAATAATACCTTCCATCCTGGCAAGCTGAAAAGCAGCTTTCAGTGCTTCATCATCCGTTACATTATAAAAAGATGCCCTTCCTGACACAAAGAGGTGGGCATGCAGGGGACCGATGCCCGGGTAATCCAGTCCTGCCGATATACTGTGTGGTTCCACCACCTGTCCGTCTTCGGTCTGCATCACCAGGCTTCGGCTGCCATGCAATATGCCATTTGTTCCCAGGACGGTGGTAGCGGCAGACCGCCCACTATGTACGCCTTCACCCCCTGCTTCCACGGCAATCAGACGAACCTGTTTTTCATCCAGGAAATGAAAAAAAGCACCTGCAGCATTGCTGCCACCGCCGACACAGGCGATCACAGCCTGCGGATTTTCATTGCCGGTTTTTTCTTTCAACTGCCATTTCATTTCTGCACTGATCACACTTTGAAAACGGGCCACCATATCCGGATATGGATGCGGACCTACAACACTTCCAATGATATAATATGTATCGGCCGGATGATTGATCCAGTCCCGGATCGCCTCATTGGTCGCATCTTTCAGGGTCTTGCTGCCACTGGCCGCCGGCACGACCGTCGCTCCAAGCATTTTCATTCTTGCCACATTGGGTGCCTGCCGCTGTATATCCTTTTCACCCATATAAACAATACATTCAAGCCCCTTCAATGCGCAGACGGTTGCGGTGGCTACACCATGCTGGCCGGCGCCGGTTTCTGCAATAATTCTTTTTTTGCCTAACTTTTCAGCCAGCAGGATCTGACCGATGGTATTATTAATTTTATGGGCCCCTGTATGGCACAGGTCCTCCCGTTTCAAAAAAATACGGGTATTATATTTTTCACTCAGCCTTCCCGCAAAAAATAAAGGCGTCGGTCTGCCAGCATAATCTTTCAACAGTAATTCGAATTCACTCCGGAAAGCAGGTTCATTCATAATCTCCAGATAACGCAATCTGAGTTCCTCTACATTACCGAATAGCATTTCCGGGATAAAGGCGCCCCCGAATTCACCATAATAGCCATTTTCGGAGGGCCGCTGATATGTTTGGTTTTCTGTCATTTATCAATATTTGAACACATTCATTACGCAGACAACTTCTCATCTTTTTCTAAAAAAGTTTGATGCCTTACGCTTTAATCCTTCAGCTTTTCCAGGAATATCTTTATTTTATTCAGTTCCTTCACCCCGTTTTGAATTTCAAAGCGGCTGTTGATATCAATTGAAAAAAGTTTTTTTGCCACATCTTCATTATAAAATGATTTCAGCTTGTCCGTATCATCCGGTTCAATACCTCCGCTCAGAAAAAAGAGTTTATTTATTCCGGCTGTTTTTAATTGATCCCAATTAAATTTTTTCCCTGTTCCTCCATATCCTGCCCCTAATGTGTCAAACATGAACATATCGCAGGATTCTTCAAAAGGCTTGACAATCCAGGATATCGGATCATTTTCACCAAGGCGGAAAACTTTTATGACCGTCACGTAGTTGGCAATCTGTTCACAGGCACGGGGTGTTTCATCTCCATGCAGCTGCACCATATCGAGTCCGTATTCATCCACGGTCCGCATCATTAGTTCATACGGAGTATTTACAAAAACACCCACCTTTCCTGTACGCAGCTTTGCCTTTTTCATTTGTGCCCCGGAGATATGATTTCCTGCATACCTCGGAGACTTCGGATAAAAAATAAAACCGGTGAAATCAACGCCCATCTCTTCAAGTTTTTTTACCTGAAGGAGTTGCGTCATTCCGCAAACCTTTACTCTCATAGAGATTCTTTTTTAATTGATCAGCAAATGAGGCAAAAGCAATCGCAGGATCTGGCGCTTTCATAAATTGTTCGCCGATCAAAAAACCATGGAACCCGGCATATTTCATTCTATTCATCGTTTCAACATCACGGATGCCACTTTCTGCAATCCGTAATTTATCAAAAGGAAGGCGTTCTGCAAGCCGGATGGAACGATCTGTGTCAACCGTAAATGTTTTCAGGTCCCGGTTATTAATCCCGACCACATCCACTTCATCACAAAGGTGATCCAGGTCCTTTTCATCATGTATTTCGAGCAGCACTTCCAAACCCATCTGGTGCGCAAAAGCGGCCAGGGCAGCCGTTTCATCGGGCCGGAGACATGCGGCAATCAACAGGATCACGTCGGCACCCATTGCCCGGGATTCTACTATCTGATAAGGATCCAGGATAAAATCTTTCCGGAGAATAGGAAGCTGGTTAAACCGGGCACTCACCAGGTCGTTTGTTGAACCCCCAAATGAAGGACCGTCAGTGAGTACCGAAATCATGGACGCTCCGTGGGAAGTATATGCTGCCGTAACTTCCTCAATGTTTGCTGAATCATTTATGATTCCTTTTGATGGGGATTTCCTTTTGAATTCCGCAATGATGCCGGTTTTCCCGGGATCCGTCAGAAATTTTTTCATAGAAAAAACAACCCGCCTGAATCCTTCCTGTTTCTCCAATAGTTGAACAGGCGATTCAATCATCCGGCTTTTTATTTCTTCCTTTTTATAAGCAACAATATTTTCAAGTATGTTTTTCATTCAAAGGGCCCGGGGCCTGAAGTTTTTTTATTGTAATGAAACCAGGGTATTCAAACTTTCCAAAGCCTTTCCACTCTCCAGACTCTCAACGGCTGCGGTAAATGCAAGATCATAACTGGCATATGTACCTGTGCAATATAAGGCCATTGCCGCATTTGCAAAGACCACGGCATTCTGCGCCCAGGAACCTTTTCCTTTTAGTATCTGAAGGAAAATTTTTGCCGCATCCTCCGGACTATTCCCACCATATATATCAGCCGGTGAAACCATTCGTTTGCCCAATTGCTCGGGCGTCATCACCCGATCCCCTTCATTGGTTATAACACGTGCATCACCTGTAAGAGATAGTTCATCATATCCGTCCAGGCTGTGTATGATTGCAAAGGAAGAACCGCTTTTTTGCAGGAGATATGTATAAAGCCGTGCCATTTCCAAATTGTATACGCCGACCAGCTGAAACTTTGGAGATGCCGGATTCACCAACGGGCCCAGCATATTAAAAAAAGTGCGTATCCCCAGGTTTTTTCGTATAACCCCGACCGCTTTTAAGGCAGGGTGAAAAAGAGGTGCATGGAGAAAACAGAAATTTGATTTTTCCAATTCACCTTTCAGTTTACCAGGATCGTTACTGAGTTTATACCCCAGCTGTTCCATCACATTGGATGCCCCGCTGATACTCGTCGCCCCGTAATTGCCATGTTTGGCAACTTTTTGTCCGGCACCTGCCACGATGAAACAGGCCAGGGTGGAAATATTAAAAGTGTTTTTCCCGTCTCCCCCGGTACCTACAATATCAATCACATCATATCCATCCAGTCCGGCTTTTACGGCCAGCTCCAGCAACGCATCCCGGAACCCCTGCAGCTCATCTATGGTAATACTGCGCATAAGGAAGACTGTTATAAAAGATGTTATTTCAGATTCATTGTACTGCCCGCGGGAAATATTGGACAATACTTCCTTTGCCTGATCCCTTGTCAGGGTTTTGTATTCAAACAGTATCTGTAATATTTTTTTCATTTCATTTATAGTTGGCGGTTGACAGTTGGCAGTTGACAGTTGGCAGTTGACAGTTGGCAGTTGGCGGTTGGCGGTTGGCAGTTGGCGGTTGGCAGTTGGCAGTTGACAGTTGGCTTTAAGCCTTAGGCCCGGAAAGCCAGTTCCTCATGATTTTCTCGCCATCCGGCGTAAGCACACTTTCCGGATGAAACTGTACCCCGAGTACATCATAACGCATGTGCCGCAATGCCATAATAAGGCCGGAAGCATCTGTAGCAGTCACTTCCAGGGATTCCGGAAATCCTTGCGGATCAATGACCCAGCTATGATAACGGCCCGCCATAAATCCATCCGGAATACCCGCGAACAGATCCGCATTTACCGGTGAAGATTCCTTTTTGCGGGGGACAATATTCACTGGAAAAGCCACCCCGTGATATACTTTCGGCAGGTTGACCAGCCGGGCACCGAATGCCTCTCCGATGGCCTGGTGGCCAAGACATACCCCCAGGATCGACTTGGTGGGGGCATATTGTTTTATCAGGGGAAGTAATAAACCGGCTTCTGAAGGAATACCCGGACCGGGGGATAAAATAATTTTATCATATGCCTGAACATTTTCCAAAGGAATTTCATCATTCCGGAAAACATCCACGGGATCGCCGATAATCTTTTTTACCAGGTGAACGAGATTATAGGTAAACGAATCGTAATTATCAAAAACAAGAATCTTCATATTCTGAATTATATAGTTTCTGCCATGACAATGGCCCGTTTTAATGCACCCAGTTTATGGTTCACTTCTTCCAGTTCATATTGCGGCTTACTGGCTGCAACAATTCCCGCGCCGGCCTGATATGTAAGGGTGTTGCGGCGGCTTAACATGCTGCGGATCATTATAGCCTGGGTGCAACTGCCATCAAATCCGACAAATCCGATACAGCCGCCATAATAGCTGCGTGCCGTTGGCTCAAACCCGCTGATGAGCTCCATGGCACGAATCTTTGGTGCTCCGCTCAATGTACCCGCAGGAAAAGTAACCGCCAGCAATTCAAATGGATTCGTTCCCTTTTCAAGTTTGCCCTTTACTTCGCTTACCAGGTGGATCACGTGCGAATAATACTGCACTTCACGGAAATGAACAACCGAAACTTCCGAACATTGACGGCTCAGGTCGTTGCGGGCCAGATCAACCAGCATGACATGCTCGGCATTTTCTTTGGCGTCTTCCAGAAGGGCATCCGCATTCTCTTTATCCGTCTCATCATTCCCCGTTCGTTTGCAGGTTCCGGCGATTGGATGCATGATGGCTTTCCCGTCTTTTATTAAAACCTGTGATTCCGGGGAAGAACCCATGATCCGGTATTCCCCGTAATCGAAATAAAATAAATACGGACTTGGATTTACATTCCGGAGTGCACGGTATACATTGAATTCATCTCCTGAAAAACCCTGTTTAAAACGGCGGCTTAAAACAATCTGAAAAACATCTCCCCGAAAACAGCTTTTAATTCCTTTCCCGACCATTTCCCGGTAATCCTCATCCGTCATATTACTGATTTCTTCCCCTTTCATCTGAAATGGAAAAACGGGAACGTCTTTGGAACGAATCAGCGATTCAACCAGCGCCAACTCGCTTTCAATGCCCTCTACCCGATTTTCACATATGAAGAGTTCGTCCTTAAAGTGATTGATCGCAATCACATATTGATATAAGCGGTAACGCATCAGGGGAATCAGTGGCAGTTCTGGTTTTTCTTCCAGTTGGATTTTATCAAAAAAACGAACGGCATCATAAGTAGTATACCCGAAAAGACTTTGAGCGGTCCTTACCGGTTTTTCTTCAGCCGGCTGTACATCGAAATGGTTCATGAAATCCCAGAGCATGGACGGAACATGGGCGGATTGCAATGGATATTTTTCGGTGGGGCGGCCTGGTAATTTAAATTCCATCTGCTTCGCATCAGAAATCTCAACGCCCCCGATGGCATGGATACAAATAAAAGAATAACTGTTCTCGGCCGCATGATAGTCAGTACTTTCCAGCAGTATCGTGTCCCGGAACCGGTCCCGGATACGTAAATAAATCCCCACCGGGGTATAGATATCCGACAATAATTTTTTGCAGGTCGTGTGTAGTTTAATCTTTTTCATTCTAAAGCTTAACGCGGAAGGTTTAACGCCAAACGCCCTTTAAATAATTATTCAATCTGATGAACAAAAAAAAAGCCCCGGAATGAACCGGGGCCTGATATGTTTAATAACATAGCGATCGCATTACGCGCCCCGAACGGAGTTTGTATGCCACCACCATGTTTTATTGAGTATCTGATTTGTCATGCCTTGCAAATATGGGTTTTCATTTTGAAATTACCAAATCCGGTTTAAATAATCCCTTTTGTAGTTGGGAGCCCATCGTGGAGCGGATCCCTTTTCACTGCCATGCGGATCGCTTTCGCAAAAGCTTTGAATATGGCTTCAATTTTATGGTGTTCATTCTCTCCATGGCAGGTAATATTCAGGTTACAGCGGGCTGCATCGGAGAATGATTTAAAAAAATGAAAGAACATTTCCGTAGGCATATCACCTACTTTCTCCCGCCGGAACTGGGCATTCCAAACGATCCAGTTTCTGCCACCGAAATCCAGCAATACTTTCGCATCCGCATCGTCCATCGGCAGGTTGAACCCATATCTTTCCATCCCTCTTTTATCCGCCAGGGCTTTCGCCATCGCTTCTCCCAGCGCGATCCCGGTATCTTCGATGGTATGGTGTTCATCAATCTGCAGATCCCCTTTTACGTCAATCTTTAAATCTATTTTCCCATGGCGGGCGATCTGATCCAGCATATGATCAAAAAAAGCGAGTCCGGTATGGATATCGGCTTTCCCGGTTCCGTCAGCATTTAATTCAATCCGGATTTTTGTTTCCCGGGTATTCCTTTCATGAACCACCTGCCGGAGCCCTGATTTCAAAAATGAATAAATAGCTGACCAGTGAACGGACTCGAGCGCAATCACCTGTTCGAGCGCCGTGATCGAATCACTGATTTCTTTCCTTCCGAGGTTTTCATCCTGTTTCAGCCAGATCGCCTTACAACCCAGATTTTTTGCCAGCTGAACATCCGTAATCCGGTCCCCGATCACAAAGGATCCGGTTATATCGTACCGGTCATTGTTTAAATATCCGGTCAGCATTCCCGTACCCGGTTTCCGCGAAGAAGAATGATCTGCAGGAAAAGATTTATCGATATGGACCGCACTGAAATGAATTCCCTCCTTGGAAAAACAGTTCATTACAAAATCCTGTATGGGCCAGAATTTATTTTCAGGAAATCCGGCTTCCCCCAAACCGTCCTGATTGGTAACCATCACCAGTTCATAGTCCATTTCACGGGCTATTCTTCCCATAAATTCAAAGACACCCGGATAAAATTCCAGTTTACTGAAATCATCAATCTGATAGGTCGGAGGAGATTCTTTAATCAGGGTTCCATCCCGGTCTATAAAAAGGATTCTTTTCATGAAGATTATTTCAGCTTGCTTCGGGTTGATTTTACTTCTGATAATTTGACCGATGAAGCTTTATTTCCAAAACTATTCCGAATATAGGTGAGCACATCCGCAATTTGGGAATCCTTCATTTCCGGATGCGCGGGCATTACATTCTGGTAGGCCTGCCCGTCTATTTCCTGGTGTGCAATGAGGCCCTTTATTACGATTTCTATCAATTTCGATTTATCACCCAGCACATCCTTTCCGTTGAGCGGGGGATTCATGTTGGGCACCCCCAGTCCGTCTGCCTGGTGGCAGGCCAGGCATTGCTTTGCATATACAACCTTACCGGAATCCATTGAAATCCTGAAAGGGGATTTCTTAACAGCACAGTGATTACCCTGCGCTTTTAAAAAAGCCGGTGTAAATACGAGGCAAAAAATGAGAAAAGTGAAAACCGGTGTTCGTTGAAATATCATTTTACTTATACGTTATTCTCCAGATGCTCCCTTTGTTGTCGTCTGTAATATACAATGAACCATCGGGACCCTGTGCCAGTCCGCATGGACGGTGAATCGCCCTGCCGGAAGCTGTTTTATCAGGGCCGCCCGAAAATCCATCCGCAAAGATTTCCCATTTGCCGGAGGGTTTGCCATTACTGAATGGAACAAACACCACATAAAATCCTGCCTGTGGTTCCGGCGCACGGTTCCAGGATCCGTGAAATGTTATAAATGCCCCGTTTTTATATTTTTCCGGAAATTGATTTCCGGTGTAAAATAAAAGTGCATTGGGTGCCAGGTGCCCGGGGAAAGCAACCACCGGATCGATCGCATGCTCACCACCGGTTTTCTTTCCATCTCCGCCATATTCCGGAGCAAGCATCTTTTTACCCTGCACCTGGTCATAGTACATATAAGGCCAGCCGGCATCGTCTCCCTTGTGTAATTCATACATACATTCCGCCGGAAGTTCTGCACTTTGCTTATCATCGTAATATTGCGGAAACATATTGAGCTGATCCCGGCCATGCTGCATGACGAATAAGGTATTGGTCGTATTGTTCCAGTCAATCCCCACTACATTTCGTAATCCCGTGACATATTTTATTCCGTCGGCATAGGTTTGATTCTGTTTATCCGCCCTGAATATATAAATGGAAGCGGCTGAATCCAATACAGGGCATGGATTCATACCCGGCGAACCAGCCTGCCTGTCTGCCACCTGACAGGAATTGGAAAAGGCACCCACATTCACATATATATTTCCGTCATTATCAAATGCAAAAGATTTGCCCTGGTGCATAAAACGGGCGATCAGCCCGGTTATGATTCTCTCAGGCTGATCCGGATTTATTACGCTTCCGTCTTCATTTAATTTGAATCTGTAAACATCCACATCAGAGGAAGCATACAAATAACCATTTTTTATACCGATTCCGATTCCTTTAAAATTTCCAAAATCTATTTCCTGATCCGCTACACCATCCCCGTTCGTATCTTTCAGCCGTACAATGCCTTTACCATTTCTGGTTCCATCAATTTTAACATATACGTAACCGTTAGGTGTCACAACAATATGCCGGGCTTTACCCAAACCGTCAGCAAATAACGTCGCCGTAAACCCGCCAGGCAGGGTCAGACTCACATCCGGTTTTGGTGACGTCAGATGAATGGTATCTGATAAAAGCGGATTAACGGAATCCGATGCATGACAGGCGGTTACCACCAGCAACAAAAAATAAATGAGTTTATTGGACTGTTTCATGAGATTATATTTTTTGAGATATTAAAATTATGCAATTACCGGGATCCGGTTTGACTTAATGTTTCGAGTAGTTTGTCATTTTGTTCTTTCGTTCCGACAGTTATACGAAGACAATCCCCGCATCCGGGGGCCGAACTCCGGTCCCTTACTACGATCCCCTTCGATATCAAAGTTTCATAAACCTGCCGCGCATGCCGGATTTTCACAAGTAAAAAATTTGCCTCACTTGGATAAACGTGCAATACAGATGATAAACGGCTGATTTTTTCGGCAAGTTCATTTCGCATCCTTACAATATACTTTATCATTTCATTTACCGTGGCCGTTTCTTTCAAAGCTACCAGCACCCCTTCCTGTGAAGCCTGACCAATATTATAAGGTGGCTTTATCCTGTTCAGCACTTCGATCACCCGTTCACTTGCAAATGCCATACCCACACGCAGACCTGCCAGTCCCCAGGCTTTACTGAGGGTTTGAAGGATCACCAGATTGGGATATTCTGTCAGTTCCCGGATAAAACTCTGCTGCCGGGAGAAATTGATATACGCTTCATCTATCACAACAAGTCCGTCAAAATTGTTGAGTATCATTTCGATATCGCTTCGACTGAAAGCATTTCCTGTCGGATTGTTTGGTGAACAGATCCAGATGATTTTCGTATTTTCATCCACCTCCTCTTCCATTGCTGTCAGGTCGAGTTCGAACCGGGGGGTCAGCATTGCCCTGCGCACTTCCACATCGTGGATATGCGCACATACTTCATACATGCCATATGTTGGCGGATGAATGATCACGTTATCTTTTCCCGGATTGCAAAATGCCCGGTACAACAGATCAATACATTCATCACTCCCATTGCCCAGAAAAATATGCTGCGTTGGTAGCCCCTTGATTTGAGTAAGCTGTTCTTTTATTTTCACCTGATGGGGATCCGGATACCGGTTGTAGGCGGGTGAGATCGGCGAACCCAGACTGTTTTCATTGGCATCCAGGAATATATGAGCCGAACCGCTGAATTCGTCCCGCGCAGATGCATAGGGTACCAGCTTTTTGATATGTTCACGCAATAAAAGGTTGATATCTTTCATGCAATTGTCAATTGTTAATTGTTAACGGATAATTATTCCGTTGCCCTCACGCCTTGGGCCTTAGACCTTGAGCCTCGAGCCATAGACCTTGGGCCTTGCGCCTTAAGCCTTGGACCTTAAGCCTTAAGCCTTATGCTTACTGAATCCGCATGCCCCTGAAGTCCCTCGGCCATGGCCATTTCAACCACCGTACTCGCAATAGACCGGAGGCCTTCCTGTGTTAACTCCTGAAAACTGATCTTCTTCACAAAACTATCCACGCTCACTCCGCTGTATGCCCGTGCAAATCCATTCGTGGGCAGGGTATGATTCGTGCCGCTCGCATAGTCTCCGGCACTTTCCGGTGCATAATTCCCAAGAAACACGGAGCCCGCATTCCGAACGCTGAGCGCCAGTTTTTGCGGATCTCTGCAGGCCAGCATCAAATGTTCAGGGGCATATTCATTGAGGAGATCCATGGCAACTCCGGGATCCGGAATCAAAAAAATTTTACTGTTTCGCAGGGATTGGAGTGCAACGGATTTTCGTGGCAGTTTTTCGATATGTGATTCCAATGACTCATTTACTTTTTCAGCAAACAATCGACTGGGTGTTACCAGGATTACCTGGCTATCCCCGCCATGTTCACATTGGGATAAGAGATCGGCCGCCACAAAATCCGGAATGGCCGTATCATCAGCATAAACAGCCAGTTCGGTGGGCCCGGCGGGCATATCAATAGCGATCCCTTCCTGCTGGATTAATTTCTTTGCGTGGGTTACATATTGATTCCCCGGTCCGAAAATTTTATATACGGAAGGAATCGTGGCTGTTCCATAGGCCATGGCCGCGATCGCCTGGACACCACCCACTTTGAAAACTTTCCTGAAACCCAATAATTTGGCAGTATATAAAATGGCCGGGTGCAGGTTTCCGTTTTTCTGTGGCGGGGAACAAACTATAATTTCTTCACATCCGGCCAATGATGCAGGCACGCCCAGCATGAGAAGGGTCGAAAACAGAGGGGCCGTACCACCCGGAATATATAAACCAATTTTTTCAATGGCCACCGATTTCCGCCAGCACCGGATACCTGTAAGAATTTCCACTTCGGGTTCCGGTATGATCTGTTTACTGTGAAAGGTTTCTATATTTTTTTTTGACTGGCGTATAGCCCCTTTCAAATTTTCATCCAGCTCATTTTCTGCTTCGTCGAATTCATTCTGTAGTACCAGCCGGTCAGAAATACTCACCTGATCAAACTGAAGGGAATAAGACGCCACTGCCTGATCGCCGTTGATTTTAACATCTTCCAGTATTTTTCGCACAGCCGTATCCAGATTGCCGGCATGATCCGACGGCCGGGCCAGGAGTCCCTGCCAGTACAGCTTCCCGGGGTTCTCTATGATTTGAATCATCGGCACTATAAAATCATTTTTTCAATGGGCACAACAAGAATGCCCTGTGCGCCGGCTCCTTTCAATTTTTCAATGATCTCCCAGAAATCATTTTCATTTACCACACTATGAACACTGCTCCAGCCTGGTTCTGCCAGTGGTAAAACAGTCGGGCTCTTCATTCCGGGAAGCAGTGAAATGATTTCCTGCAATTGTTCGTTTGGCGCATTCAGCAGAATATATTTTGTATTTCTGGCAATACGAACGGAGCGGATACGGAACAATAATTTTTCCAGTATCTGCTGTTGCAGATACCCGAGTTCCGGGTGACGGATCAGAACAGCTTCTGAATGTAAAATCGTTTCCACCTCTTTGAGACCATTCATGAAAAGAGTTGAACCGCTGCTAACGAGGTCTACAATCGCATCAGCCAGACCAATGCCGGGTGCAATTTCCACCGAACCACTGATCTCGTGGATTTCAGCCTGAATTTTATTTTTTTTCAGGAATTTTTCCACCAGCACCGGGTAAGTGGTTGCAATTTTTTTATTCGCCAGGTATTGACAATCCGTATAAGGTTCATTCCTGCCAATGGCAACAGACAACCGGCATTTGCCAAAGCCGAGTTTTTCGGATATGGAAATCTTTTTGTTTTTTTCATATATCACATTTTCACCCACTATACCAATATCTGCTACAGCGTCTTCCACATACTGTGGTATATCATCGTCGCGCAAAAAGAAAACCTCCATGGGGAAATTGTCTGCTTCCGTTTTCAGTTTATTGATTCCGTTCTTCAGGTCAATGCCGCAGTCCTTCAACAATTTCAATGAATCGTCATAGAGTCTGCCGGATTTTTGAATCGCGATCTTCAGCCGGGTTTGCATATGTTGGGTTTACATAATCTAAAAAAAAAGGGCTTATCGTTAGATAAGCCCCTGCAATTATATTGTTTACACAAAACATCAGCAGCCTACCGGCGGGGTAAGAAATGATGATGCTGTATGGTGAAACGTATATTCATGTTTACTGTCGCAAAAATAACCGGACCTGTGCATCTCTCCAAAATTATTCTTATTTAGTTCCCTTGGCATCAGCCAGGAATTTAGCCAGGCCGATATCCGTTAACGGATGTTTCAGTAGCCCGAGGATGGATTCCAGCGGACTGGTAATCACATTGGCTCCTGCTTCGGCACAACGAACGATATGCAGAGCACTGCGGATAGAGGCGGCCAGAATCTCCGTTTCCCAACCCTGTATCGCATAAATATTGGCAATCTGGGCGATCAGTTCAATACCATCCCAGCTGGAATCGTCAATTCTGCCGATAAAAGGAGAAACATACTTTGCCCCGGCTTTCGCAGCAAGAATTGCCTGACCGGCTGAAAATACAAGGGTGCAATTGGTAGCAATCCCATTATCAGTAAACCATCGGATCGCTTTGACTCCTTCTTTGATCATCGGCACTTTAACGATAATATTCGGGTTGATCTTGGAAAGCTTTTTCCCTTCAGCCACGATCCCGTCAAAATCTGTTGAAACCACTTCGGCACTCACATCCCCTTTCACGAGGTCGGAAATCGTTTTGTAATGTTTTGTAATGTTTTCTTCCCCGCGAATGCCTTCCTTGGCCATGAGGGATGGATTGGTTGTAACTCCGTCCAGAATCCCCAGGTCGTTGGCTTCCCGGATCTGATCCAGGTTCGCAGTATCGATAAAAAATTTCATATAATCGATTTAATAAAGTTCAAAAAAAAATGGCAAGTTACTTATATCGCACCGCTCAACCACCTACCCTTGCTGCCTTCCGGCCCTGGGGGATTCAGCAGGAGCTGGCCGTATAAGACTTGCCGTTGCAAAGATAATAGTTTTTAGGGCTTTGCCCTAAAAATGAATGTGCCAATGTGCAAGTGTGCAAATGTGCAAATGCAATAAAAAATCGTGAAAAATAGCCCGATTTACACTGATACCCGTCCCATTTGCACATTTGCACACTTGCACACTTGCACACTTGCACATTATCTAACGTTTCCCATTGAATTTATCGGGTAAACCCCGACCAGCTGGTCTGAACGGCCTCCGAGTGTGCGGTAATAAACCAGGATGTCGTAATTATTCTCTGTTTCAAAATGATTCCCTTCCGTAAATTCAAAGGAGGGCATTGATGCGGGGTCATGACTGTTCACTGTAACATAAGCATAATTATAAAATCCCATTTTCATCAGGACTGACCCTTCATATGCTCCACTCGATGGATTAAAGGTCATCCTGGCTGCTTCATTGATTTTGTATCCGGTAAATTCTCCCAGCAGGTAAACATCTTTTTCCTCGAAAGCAGTTTTGTCCGGCGGAATAAAAACAAAATGCACATGCCCATAATCGCCCTGCCATTTCGGATCCACCAGATCGGTTGTTTGAATAAAATAGGCTCCGTTATTATCTGCATAAAAATAATAGGGCTGGCCCGACCTGTCCCTATCCGGTCTTGCATATACAATGGTTCCATTTTTCTGATAGTCAACTTTTGCAATCCGGTCGCTCTGGAACCGGAAACTCTGCAGGTCGATCCAGCGCCATTGGTTACCTCCGGGAAATACCGGTATGTCGTCGCTGTTATACTCAAAATTTGTTCCTGAGTAAAAGGATGGGTTTCCCATATAAATCGCATTATCCCAGCGATTATTCTGAAGGATGACCACATGAATCTGCTGGAACGGGCTTGATATGCTCAGTGATTTACTGTTTACCGTAAACTGGAGTTTCTGGTGCGTTTGGGATAACCGCGGATTGAACGGGGGGAGAATCTGTGCAGTAATAGCGACCGCATTCTGTACAACCAGCAGTCTTTTTGTAAATGCAAGTTTAGAAGTATCATTATTCAGATATACTTTGAGCATATAATTGCCCGATAAGGTAATATAAGAATTGGTCTCCGGCATGGTCACATGGTAATGTGTATACCGGATCAGTGCAACCGAAGAATAATGGTAATCCGTAATCTGGTTCTGTGCGAATCCACGGATATAATCAAAAGTGCTTATCTGAACCGGCGTCCAGTCAGCATTGCAAAGCTGATACGTGTAGTAATATGATTTTACATCCGCATCGAGATCATCAAATTCAAGTTCCAGCTGGTTCGTCCCGTTCGGAGAGATGACCGGATAAGCCAGCGGGTTCCCTTTCAGATAAAACTTTGCACTGTATATATTCGGCATATATACAGAATCGGGTGCTTGTGCTTTCAGATGCGCTCCGATGAAAACCAAAACAAGTAATAACAGGTATTTCATATACTCTTGCTGCTGCAATGATAATGTAATTCCTTAAAAAACTTTTCTGACAACAGTGGGAAGTCTATTTTTGAGTGTTAAAATTTCCTGATTGAACTTTTCCAGATTCATTGCCCGGCGCATTGCATTCAACAGCGAGCATTCCTTTTCCAGGTTTATCATCCGGCTTGCCATCACGGCGACAGCCATCAGTGTGATGGCCATGATTCTCACCATCGCATTTACCCAGGGATTTCAATCTGCGATTTCGGCTAAGATGTACGGTTTTTCCGGACATATCCGCGTTCAGCATTTTGAATCCGGGAAAACAGAAATTGCTGAAGAAAGACCCATTGCCCTGAATGATACGGTATTATCCGTCATTAAACAGGACCCGGCAGTGGAATCCGTTTATGCCTACGCCACGAAAGATGCCATTCTCAAAGGCCCTGAAAGTTTCGAAGGGTTGAAATTAAAAGGCGTGGAACCGGCTTATTCTTTTGTTCATATGAAAGATTATCTGAAGGCCGGCCAGTGGATTCATTTTCCTGACAGTGGCTATAGTAACGAAATCAATTTATCTGCCTATACCGCCAACCAGTTGAAATTGAAAACAGGTGATAAACTTTTCACTTATTTTATCCAGCCCGACGGCACCAAACGCGTTCGCCCCCTGGTGGTGGCCGGAATTTTTAAAACCGGCATTGAAAATTACGACCGGGTCAATGCATTGGTGGACATCCGGCTGATCCAGCGGTTAAATAACTGGAGCGCACAGGAAATCGGCGGATATGAAATTTTTATAAAGGACTATTCCATGGCGGATTCAGTCAGCAACCGCATTTTCGACAAACTTCCGGCAAAATGGAACAGCCGGTCCATTAAAGAAATTTATGGAAATATTTTCGACTGGCTCAACCTCATGGATAATACAATTGTCATCGTTATCGTAATAATGGTTTTGGTCGCCATTCTAAACCTGGTTACCTGCCTGATCATTTTACTGCTCGAAAGAACACATATGATCGGCCTGCTGAAATCATTGGGATCCGGAGACAGGAGTATCCAGCAGATATTTCTCTACCATGGAGCACTGATCACTTTTGGAGGCATACTTTTGGGTAATGTATTGGGGCTGCTTGTATACTGGCTGCAGGACCGATATGGTTTCATTACATTGCCCGAGGATACTTACTTCATTGCCACAGCGGTGGTAAAAATAAGCTGGATGCAGGTTTGCTGGGTAAATCTGGGAACTTTTGTCATTTGTTTTACGGTACTCCTGGTACCCAGTTTTTTCATCATCCGCCGTCTGAGCCCGGTCAGGGCGATTACATTCAGCTGATGATTTCGATCTGGGATAAAACAATTCCCGTGGCGACGGCTACATTTAAGGATTCCGCCCCTCCTTTCCGGGGAATCCGGATTTTTTTGGCAGCAAGTGATTCCAGCGCCGGATGAATCCCTTTGGATTCATTTCCTATAAGAAGAAAGGCATTCGATATTTGAAGTTTCCCCGTCAGGTCTTCTCCTTCCAGTGAAGTCGCATATAATGGTATTTCAGCGTTGGTTTTAATATATTCCCCCAGGTCCGTGTATATCATTTCAACCCGCACAATGCTTCCCATGGCCGATTGAATCACTTTTGGATTAAAAACATCCACCGTTTCCTCACTGCAAACCATGCGTTTGATGCCAAACCAGTCTGCCGTGCGCAGAATCGTTCCGAGATTACCCGGATCCTGAATCGTATCCAGCAGTAATGTCAATCCTTCCGGTTTCAGATATGTTTTAAAAGCGGGTTTCGTAAAAATGGCCAGCACCTGATTGGGTGTGCTGTGTACTGAAATTCTTTCCAAATCCTTTTCATCGGTTTTGACAACGAGCTGTTCCCTCCCTTTCATCATTGCATGATTCGATAATAACCAGTCCGCAGTTGCAAAGCATTGAATAAGGGTCACATTATCTGCCTGCAGCAGTTCTGACACGATCTTCGGGCCTTCTGCAATAAAGACCCCGTCCCCATCGCGAAATTTTTTATGGCCTAAACTTTGGATATATTTGACCTGCGACTTTACAAGCATGGATTCCCTGTTTTAATAATATGTCATATTGCCGGCAAGTTACATTACTGCTCAGACCTGCCATCGTTCCGGCGATTCTGATTTTTACCCTCTTTTCCTGTCGTGTTCCGGTAGATTTTCAAAAAGGAAAACCTTTTGTTTACAAAACAACGGTTAAGGTGGAAGGAGGCATGAAATCTGCGGAGAAACAGGATCTCACGGAGCGCCTGGAAAATCAGGTGGATGACAGCCTCCAGGTTAAAACAATTACAGCCTTCAACTGGCCATGGAAAAGACATGTGATCTATAAAAAACTGGAAAATCCTCCGGTGTATGATTCAATGAGCCTGAGTCGCTCCATTGTATTTATGAATGCCCTGATGTATGCAAATGGTTATTATGCTCCGGTAATAAAAGATACCGTTATTTATAAAACCTTCCATGCCGGGAAAATTATGAACAGCGGTAAAAATAAAGGAGAAAGCAGGGAGGAACAAAGGGTATATGTTCAATTCCTGGTAACACCCGGGAAACAAATATTTTTTGATTCGGTTGGTTTCAATCTGACGACCCCGGAACTGCAGCAGATCACGATGGATTCCAGGCAGCAATCCCTCATAAAAGTTGGTCAACCCTACTCAAGGGCGATATTGACAAATGAAATCAGCCGACTGGTAGATAGTTTCCGAAACAGCGGATATTATAAATTTTCCAGGGAAGATCTTTACGTAGAACAGGATACCGTATTTGCAGCATTGATCGACCCTTCCCTGGATCCCATCGAACAGGCAGAGTTATTGGAAAAATTCAAACTGAAAAAAGAGAATCCTACGGTCACGGTTGTCATTCGGCAACGGGCTGTCCGCGACTCCTCCCACCTGATGAAGTTTTATATCGGGGAAGTAACCGTTTACCCGGATCTTCCGGTTGGAGAAGATACAACAGACGTTCATACAGATACAGCCGTGATCAACAAAATAAAATTTATCAGCCGGACGAATAAATTCAAACTGCCATTCATTGCAAATAATATTTATTTTTATCCGGGTGGTTTGTACAAACAACAGGATTATTTCCGGACTTCGAACCGACTGAGTCATTTTTCAGCCTGGGAATATAATAATATTGAATTTCAAAGGTCACCATTCAGCGATAGTTTACTGGATATGACGGTTCACATGTATCCGGCTAAAAAACAAAAACTTTCACTATCACTGGAAACCAGTTATAATACCAATAGCGGGATCATTACGACAGGAAATCTTTTTGGCACGAGCCTGATCCTGGGTTTACAGAACCGGAATGCATTCAGGCAATCCATTTTAACCAACACCAATTTATCAGGCGGGATTGAACTGGGTTCCAAAGCGGTTATTCAAACCATACTAACCAGCTTATCACACACAGTTGCGATTCCACGCATTATCCATATAATTCCGTTTCTGAATTTTCCTTCTAATCTGGAAGAGAAGGGTTACAACACCCAGACCCTGATAAATGTAAATGCCGGTTATATCAAAAGGCTTGATTTTTTTACCCAGGTAAGTGAAAATTTTTCATTTGGTTATCAATGGTCGAAGACTGAATTGCATAAAGACAAGGAGAAAACTTTCACGGTAACAAAGAGCTATCTGTGGAAACCACTCAACATAGAAAACTTCACCTACCCGATTATTACCGATAGCTTTAAAACACTTTTAAAAGATAATCCACCTCTCCAGATTTCATTTCGCCCCGGTCTGGTGATCGGGGAACAATTTGCTTATAATCTCGTCAGGATAAAAGGGAATAAAATTAACTCCCTGTTGCTGGATTTCGAAGAAAGCGGCGCCGTACTCGGCTTTTTTAAATCACTGGATAAGGGGTCACTGCTGCGATATATCCGCGCCCAGATCGAATTCCGTCACACCATCGACTATGGCAAAAACCAGCTCGCTTTCCGGGCATACGGAGGAGCCGGTTATGCTTACGGGCTGACCAGTACCGGCTATGAACATACACTTCCCTCTTTTAAAGCATTTTACGCCGGCGGTCCTAACAGTATGCGCGCCTGGCGTGTCCGGAACCTGGGACTGGGATCTTCCAAATATTATACAGATTCATTAAATAACCAGGATCTGAGATATGGCGATATGAAACTGGAATTTAATGGGGAATACCGGTTCCTGCTGGGAACCCTTTTTGGAATCAAATTCAAGAGTGCCATTTTCACGGATATTGGTAATATCTGGAGCTGGGAACCCATAGATACTTCGTCGTTGGGAAAAGGAAGTAATTTTCAATTGAGCACTTTTTATAAAGAACTGGCCGTTGGAGCGGGTACCGGATTAAGAATTGACTTCAATTATTTCCTGATCCGGCTGGATTGGTCCTTCAAAATCCGTGACCCGGAAGCCATTGAAGGATCGGATTCCTGGTTTTATAAATTGAGCCTGAGCAGTGGGCAACTCCAACTGGGAATCAACTATCCGTTTTAATATTTCATGGGGACAATTCAGGACCGGTCGCATCTTCCAGCCGGTATTCGCCGATTCGTGTCCGGCATAATGAACTGAGGTATGCACCACAACCCAGTGCCTGCCCCACGTCCCGGGCCAGACTTCGTATATAGGTCCCCGTTGAACAAACAACACGGAATGAAATCACAGGTAATTGCTGAATCTCCATTTCGAATGAATGAATCGTTACTTTTCTTCCCTCGAGCGTTACGGCAATTCCCTGCCGTGCCAGATCATATGATCGCTGACCATTTTTTTTGATCGCAGAATACGCGGGAGGAATCTGGATTATTTCCCCCGTAAACTGCCGCCTCACTGCGTCCAGGTCGGCAGCTTTCACATTTGTAAAGTCCATTGGATTTTCAATGGCTGTTTCCATGTCATAGGAAGCCGTGGTGGCGCCCAGTGTGAAAGTGCCGGTATATTCCTTTTCCCTGGCCATATACTCATTGATCTTCCTGGTAAATTTTCCGGTACACAATATCAGTAAACCGGTTGCCAGCGGATCCAGTGTACCTGCATGTCCTACTTTGGCATGCACCCTGTTTCGGATTTTCTTAACGACATCCGCGGATGTCCATCCCAGGGGCTTATTTACTAAAATCATCCTTCCTTCTTCAAATGAATTCATCATACAGCATTTTTTCAAATATCAAATCTCCCGTCTGGCCTTAATCTGAAGATACTTATTTACAATATCCACACTCAGTTTTTCCGGTGCCGTTAACAGGGCCGCGATTCCATAGCGCTGAAGTTCTTTAACGATCAGTTTCTTTTCAAGTATGAATTTCTCAGCAATCACCTTTTCATATAACCGTTCGATGCTGACGGCTTCTCCGGAAGCCAGCTCATGAAGGGAAGTGTTTTCAAAAAAAACAACGAGAAGAAGATGTTTTTTTGCAATATTCCGCAGATAGGGCAATTGCCTTCCCAGCGCCGTCAGGGATTCGAAATTTGTAAAAAGAATCAGCAGGCTTCTTTGAGTTATACTCGTTTTAATGAGTTTATGCAGGAATGCGAAGTCGGATTCAAGGAACTTTGTTCGTAAATTATACAGCATATTTACGATAGCAGCCATCTGTGCCGAGCGGTGATTAGCAGGAAGAAAATCTCCGGCCTTTTCACCGAAACTAATAAAACCTGCCTTATCCTGCCGGGTGATGGCAACCGAACTCATGGCCAGCGTGGCATTTACCGCGTAGTCCAGCAAACTCAGCCCTTCAAATGCCATCTTCATCGCCCTTCCCTTATCGATGATACAATAAACCTGCTGGCTCTTTTCATCAGAGTAACTGTTGATCATTAAACGGCCGCCTGTTCTCCCTGTCGCTTTCCAGTTAATACTGCGTATATCGTCTCCGGAAACATATTCGCGTATTTGCTCAAACTCAAGACTATGGCCGGTTTTACGAACCTGCTTATACCCGATATTTCCCGGATCCGTGATATGCGCCATAAATTCAAACTGCCGTAGTTTCAGAAATGCGGGATATACTTTGATCGATTCCCCGGCTGTATATGTTTTCCTCCTCACCAGAAGCTGAACCGGTGTTTTGGCAAATAAGTAAAAGTTGCCGAAGAAAAATTCTCCCCGCTCAGCAGGTTGTATGGAATAGGAAAGTATGGTTTTACCACCAGGTTCCAGTTTGGCTTTCAGTTTAAAATGCCTGATCTGCCAGCTTTCTGGAAATTCATCTATCAGAAACAGGCGGGTAATAAAAGAATAGTTATTCTGTATCTTCCAATGAATCATATTTTCATCCCCATTACTAAGTTTTTCCGGCAGGATCCTTTGAACCGCAAACGGATTTCTATTGGAAAATAATAAAACAAAATCCAGTGCGACCACGATCAGCAGCAGGGCAATTGCCAATACAGATACATAAAACATCCAGGGTATGCCATACGATACAACAAATAATAAAATGACCCCGGCCAGCAGCTGATAAAACCGTTTTCCGAAAAACAGGGAGCGCCATATCTTTTTTAATACCGGCATATTATCTCGGAATTTCGATAGACTGAATAATCTGTTTGATCACGTCGTCAGTTGTACCGCCATCCATTTCCTTTTCTGGCGAAAGTACCAGGCGGTGACGCAATACAGCCGGCATGACGAATAAAATGTCTTCGGGAACCACAAAATCCCTTCCATTCATGGCGGCAATGGCTTTGGCTGACTGCAATATGCCGATAGATGCGCGGGGTGAAGCACCCAGGTATATTGATTTATGCTGCCTCGTTGAAGCTACAACCGAAACGATATAGCGAATCAGTTTTTCCTCCACATGGATTTGGCCGACGATTCGGCGCAGGTTTCCGATAACGGACGCATTTAATACCGGTTGCACCATATCACTCATCAGGATCCCATCCTGTGTGTGATGTTTTGTCACTATGATCACCTCATCCGTTTCATTGGGATAGTCCACTTTTATTTTAAACAGAAACCGATCCAGCTGAGCCTCCGGTAAATGATAGGTCCCTTCCTGTTCTATCGGATTTTGCGTGGCGATCACTAAAAATGGCTGCTGCATTTTCATGGTTTGTCCATCCACCGTGATCTGCCTTTCTTCCATGACCTCAAACAAAGCGGCCTGTGTTTTTGCCGGAGCGCGGTTAATTTCGTCTATTAAAACGATATTGCTGAAGATAGGACCCGGGCGAAACTGGAATAACATTTCCTTCGGATTAAATATGGATGAACCGATCACATCCCCCGGCATGAGATCGGGTGTAAACTGAATCCGGGAAAACCCCACATCAATGGAGCGGCTGATCAATTTGGCCGTTAGCGTTTTCGCCACACCCGGCACACCTTCGATGAGAACATGACCATCGGCCAGGATGCCGGCGATCAGTAATTCAATCATCTGCTCCTGACCAACAATTACTTTTCCAATTTCAGACTTCAGCTTCTGCAAAGTTTCCCTGAATTCCTGCAAGGCAGTCCTTTCTTCAAATAAATGCTCTTCCATGTTTATGCCGGTTTTGTGAATTGATTGATTTGATGGTTAAGATCCATTAATTCCTGATCTGATAAATCGGTATTCAATCTCGCATCGTGAATGCGCTGGATCATTTGCAAAACCTCATTTACCGGACGGCCGGTGCGGAATGCGAGTTTTGTAGCAAATTCATCATTCAGTACCGAGGTCTGCAGGTTATAAGCCGATCTTATATTTTCAAGGAAAGCAGTGATCATTTTTGCCGCCAGGTTCTGATTGTTTTTCTGTTGAAAGTATAACCGGCCTACCGTTTTTACAAAATCCTCCGACGCGTTTCGCAGGCCGGGCATTTCCGGAATCGGACGTTGCTTGCGTTTGGATTCCACTAAAAACAATAATAAAAACAAGAGCAGCGTAAGCCAGAATGCCCACCTCAGAGACCGGTTTCCGAAAATAAACCGTAAGGAAGAAAAATTATGTTCATTCCTGGAATACCTGAAATAGTCAGACCATTCGACGATGGCGGTTCCGCCGGGCAAATAAGAAAGGGCGATATCATAATATGATTTGTTATTTTTATGAAGTAAAAAAAAATTACTGAATACCAGGGGGTTCAAATGAATAAATATGGCACCCCCCTGCCTATAAGATATTCTTATAAAGTCAGGATTCCCTTTTACGTCTTTTCCGAGAATTGTCGTGTGCCCGGTGTCCACCCCGACAAAATAAGGATCATACGAACGACCAGGATACGAAAATGGTACCCATTCCTTTTTTACAGGATCCAGTAGGATGACCCCGGTACTGTCCCCCTCGTTAAAAGTGGTTTCCCTTTCTTTCAGTTTAAGCATCCGGAAAACGGTGTCTCCAAAATAAAGGGCTGAAATAAAAACCTGATTTCCTTCAGACGCAAAGTGGATGATGTATTTCATCTCGTCCGGTTCAGGTGCGAATTGCGGACTTACAATGATAAGCGTATGGCTTGAGTCATTTTTCTTATTGGCATTATAAAAAACCGGGAATTTGTCGCTGGTCCGGATATCGGCATCGGGGAAAATAAAGGGGAGATTCTCAAACGCATATTTTGTTCCATAGGGAATATTGTCCATTCTCCATAAACTGACACGCCTGTTCAGCTTTTTCTGATTGCAGGAACATCCCAAAATGAACAGGCATGAAAATAAAATACCATATCGGATGATGTTTTTCAAACCGTTAGTCTTTTCTGAAAATCATCAAATCTTGTTTTGAGTGAGCCATATAATTCTTCTTTGGGAAGGAATCCCCCATAAAAAATATATTCATAGGCTTTCGTAAGGAAACTGAATTCGTTTCCCAAAGGATGGGATTGAAAAACGCGGACAATGTCCGCATTGGTGGAAGAATCCCGGATCTGAAATTTGTCATTCTCCCTTGCCTTGCGGATCAACCTCAGATACATATACCGGATAGCCATCCGGAAATTCCTTTGTTCCTGATATTTCCGGATGGCTTCGTCGTAGTCCGTGTCTTCATCCGTCAAAGCTTCCCCGGTGGCCGGGTTTTTATGTTTTGGTTTTCGCAGACGCCAGCTGAAACTGCCTTCTTTTACCAACTGATAAACGCCAAACAATACGAGTGAGATCACTCCAAACAAAACGGACCAGCGCAGAAGCGGGCTTCCTAAAAAATTAAAACTGATCCCGGGTTTCAGGAGTTTTTCATTTTTCCAATATTCCGGATCGTTTGCATATGCGTAATCAGGATTTAATGTGTAGGATCTGAATTGGTCCCGGGAAACCTTACGAACTGAATCAGGAAACAAATAAGGGCTGTCTGCAACCGGAAAGTAAGAACTGTCTGGAATTGATTCTTCCATTTGAATGGAATCAACCCGGTTTTCAGTTTCATTGACTTTTAAAGTATCAGCAGACGTTAATGAATCGGTGGTAACGGTTAAAGAATCGCCGGGAGACTGGGCAAACAGGGATTGGTTGACCTGCAGAAAAAAAATCAGGATAACACTTAAAAGATATTTTATCATGTGGGACGGTCAGGATTTTAATGGTTGTACGAACTTTTGCCTTTCTGTTAACCGGATCGGATATATGATAAAATACCAAATGATAAAACAGGCTGAAGAGGATAATATAAAAATGCTCAGCCAGATGGGCATGGTTGCATACCGCGTCACAAATCCTTCCAGAAAAGCAGCCATGATAAATACAGGAACCAGTCCGATCATCATTTTTATCCCGTCTTTCGCTCCCCGTTTAAGAGAAGGAATCCTTTTGAAAGTACCCGGGAACAGGAGGCTTTTGCCTAAAACGAGGCCGGCGGCACCGGCGATAATAATGGAAGATATTTCAAGTGTTCCATGTATCCAGATCACCAGCACAGATTTCCATCCCAGGCCTTTTGAAAAAAAATAATACTGAAAAGCCCCGAGCATCACCCCGTTGCTAAACAGCATCCATACCGTTCCCAGGCAGGCCAGGATGCCGGAGATAAATATCATAAAGGAAACCTGTACATTATGAACGGCGATCCATAAAAACATCGACAGTGAATCCTGATCCTTGTATACCCCGAAAGGATCCCCTTTGGCAATATTCTGTTCAGTCATTTCCACATATCCATTTCCCATGACCCCCCGGACAAATTGCTGATCGTTCGCTGCAGAAAAAGCAGCCATCAGCGCAAAAAATAAAAAAATAAGAAAGGAATAGAGCAGCTCGCGGTGATATTTCCTTACTACGAGGGGGAGTTCTGTTTTCCAAAACCGGATGATGCGGGAAGATTCTTCCCTTTTATTTTTATAGATACCGAGATAAATGCCGGATGCGAGTTTATTCAGGTATAAGGTGACTTTGCTCTGCGGATAGAATGTTTTAGCATATCCCAGGTCGTTCACGAGTTCCGTAAATCGTTCCGCCATTTCATCAGGATCCGTTGTCGGTTCATTCTGATAAACTTTCCACTTTTCTATATTCTGCTGGATGAATTGACCTTCACGCACAAAAACAGTACATTTATTGATAAATATTA
>Ga0080027_10000040_pt1 | contig 46849 bp, 46 predicted proteins | sample OrgsoiDNA2013046_FD_70962 | JGI IMG/M metagenome (GOLD analysis project Ga0080027, IMG submission 70962) | Permafrost soil microbial communities from the Arctic, to analyse light accelerated degradation of dissolved organic matter (DOM) -... | ecosystem: Environmental > Terrestrial > Soil >... | reverse complement strand
CATGGAAAACACCCTCCTGCGCTTGGTGCAAAAGCAAACCCCCAACGCAAACCCTGTCCACCGGTTGGGCCGAGCCACCACCGGCATCGTCCTCTTCGCCAAAACACCGCAGGCGGCCTCGAATCTATTCGCAAACTGGAACACACCCAAAATTCAAAAAATCTACCGGGCGCTGGCTCAAAACATTGCACAGCACGACGCCTACGAAATCCTCACACCCATCGGCCTGGTACCGCACCCGCTCATCGGTTCCGTGTGGGCCGCCAACCCAAGTGGCAAACCGTCAAAGTCATTGGCAAAGGTGATCTCACGCACCACCAGCACCACAACATTTGAGGTAAGCCTAAATTCGGGCCGCCCTCATCAAATCAGAATCCATCTAGCATCCATCGGCCATCCCCTGGTAGGCGATCCTCTGTACGGCTTAACCGGCCAGCCTCTTGAAAATCTCCCCGGACTCCCCGGCGATGGAGGATATTTCCTGCACGCCCAATTTCTGAAATTCCACCACCCCATCACCGGAGAACAAATCAATCTTGAGGCAGCATTGCCGTCCGGATTCTCATTGCATCAGTAGGTTCACGGCGAGAATCAAATCAGGATGGCCGTTGAAACCTGCGCGATCCCGCCATTCCGAATCCTAACGAAGCGAGTTTAATTACACTCCGATAATGGTGGTTAAGGGAACACACGCGCCAATCTTTTCATGCTGGCAGCCCGGCTTGTTTACTAGACGAAAGCATATGTTATCGACTAACAACCGCCTCACTTTGACCGCGTAACGCCCTACTGATAGAAAGTGGAGCCTCCCGGATAGCTCCCGTTTTGTCGGCAATGCGGAAGTAATGAGAGCGCCCGCGAAACCGGCTTCGAGGAGATCGGGCGCGAGCGGCATTCGGCAATATCACACGTCTCCGAAGCCGACTTCTGGGGAGGCTAGGCTCCTCTTGACGGTCACTCTACACTGGCCGACTTGCCAGTACCTATTGGCACGATCACCCAGGCCGCTTCCCAGTAGCCGACGATGCAGTACTACGAGTATTTATCCCGCCGTTGTGCCCTTGAGTCTTAGCTTCTTCTTCTCAGGAGACGAAGCGACGAGAATTGCACCTACGGTCAAGAGGTAGATAGCTGAGACAGCGTACGGGAGCACGGTGAAGCGCGATGAAGGCCACCAGTTCCATAGTGCAAAGCATGCGACGGCTCGGACTACGGCATGCGTGGTATAGATCCCCGTGCGCCCATACGTCCAACCGATGACCGGCCAGTGAATCGACATACCGATGGCGAGCACCAGCGGAACGAGTTGAGGGTAGGACCAGTAAGTCGATATTGCGATCGGCCAGAAGAGCATCATGGAGGCAAAGGTGGGGAAGAGGATATCCATGGCTGCTGACTTGTCGTGCATGAAGTCAACCTTGAAAAGTCGGGCGAAGAGCAGGGCGAGCGGAAAGATTGCTCCGCTGGTTACGAAGGCGAGTAATATCCACAAGTTGCGAGAACGCAAGAAATACCCCATCATGCCCAGGACGGCCCACCACGCTGCACCGGCAAGGGGGATTGGGTACCCACCTCTAAGCCGGAAGAATGTCGCCTCGCGGTCGGCGAAGAGCATCTTCTGCAATGCCACGGAATCGATCATGGGACGATTTTCGCAAGAAGGGTCCTCCCTGACAAGGGACAGATGTCATGAAACCTGTCGCCTATTCTCAAGGAGACCTTCGGATAGGTCACGCTAAACGCAAGCGTCCAGAAACCGGACGTTCCTGAGCCGTCGGCGATTCGGAAGTAATCCGGACACCTTCAGCGGTGACGTGGTCCAGAAACGGGCTTCGAGGAAGTGCCGGGGTCGCGTGTTGGTCTTTCAATCCCACCGTCCCCAGCAGATTCCTTTCAGGTGGGTAGACGAGGGTTCGATAAGGGTTCGATAAGAGCATCCAGCCGTTCCCAAGGGTACTCAGAAAATCCGTGCCTTGGGATTTCCATGGGTTACGCGACGACGCAGCCCTGAAAAGGCTGGCGTCGGCGGTTCGATTCCGTCCCTGGCCACCATTCAATTCAAATTTCGACAAAAATCAGCTGCGCTCGGGTGAGCGATACTGAGCGCCCTGTTGCGCGAAGCAATCACTAGGGAGCGAAACCCCTCAAATTACAGCCCGCACCGCTGGCCCAGCCTCTGGAAGGTGAGGACCATCCGTTTCGGTTGTATCATTTAAACTCATTCCGACAATCTCATCAGACGGCGACAAACATTGAAACTGACCAAAGGAAAAGTTGCGCTCATCTTATTGATCGTAGCCGGTGTTGTGACGTTTGCCGCTTTTCAGTTCAAAGGCAAGGGCCCGGTCCAGTACTACACTGCCAAGGTAGAGAGCGGCGAAATCAAGCAGGTGGTGGAAGCCACGGGCACCATCAATGCCGTGATCACCGTACAAGTTGGGTCACAGGTTTCTGGCACCATTTCCAGACTCTATGTTGATTTCAACTCGCGGGTGCGCAAAGGGCAATTGATTGCCGAAATCGATCCTCCTTTATTTAAAGGCGCGCTGTCCCAGGCGGAGGCGGACCTGGAAAATGCCAAAGCCAATCTGGCAGTGGCCGTTGCCAACACAGCCAAGGCCAGGGCCGCAGACGCCCAGACCCGGGCGGATTACGATCGCAATCTTGGACTCAGCAAACAAGGCGTCATCAGCCAGCAGGCGCTTGACGTTGCGAAAGCGAACGCTGAGAGTGCGGCAGCCCAGGTTTCAGCCACGTTAGCCCAGGAACAGCAGGCACGTGCACAAGTGCAGCAGAAGGAAGCTGCCGTACAGGTTGCCCGAACGAACCTGGATTACACCACCATTCACGCGCCCATTGACGGCACCGTTGTGGCCCGGAACGTTGACGTTGGCCAGACGGTAGCGGCTTCCTTGCAGGCGCCAACGCTGTTCACCATCGCCCAGGACCTCACCAAAATGCAGGTCTATGCCAAGACCGATGAGTCAGACGTGGGCCAGATCCGCTCTGGACAGAAAGTGGCGTTCAAAGTGGACGCTTATCCACGGGAAACATTCAGCGGCACGGTCTCTCAGGTGAGAATGAACTCGACTGTGGTCCAGAACGTTGTTACCTATGACACCATCATCGACTTTGACAATCCTGAGCTGAAACTCTTTCCTGGCATGACGGCTTATGTAAGCATTCCAGTTGCGACGGCGACAAACGTGGTTAAAGTCCCTAACGGCGCGTTGCGCTACAAGCCTGACCTCTCCGCGGACGAAATCCGCGCTCTCTACCAGAAATATGGAATCCCCGAGACAACGGGACGCTCTCAAAGCGCCGGAGCATCATCCGGCGAAGCAGCCAAAACCAGCGGACCCAAATACGATACCCAGATCGTGTGGAAAACGGTAGCTGACAACACGCTGGCGCCGGTGAGAATTAAAACGGGGATCACCGACCACACCTTTACTGAGATGGTCCAGGAACTCAACGGCGATCTTAAAACGGGCGACGAGTTGGTAACCGGAGTGGCTCAAGGCCGCGGGGCTGCCAGCGCTCCTCGTCCTGGCGGCCCGGGAGTACCGCGCGGCCGCTAACCCCATGAGTATTCAATCAACCAATTCGCTGTCGGGTTCCGATTTGACGAGTCCTGAAGACAAGCATGAAGAAACTGTCATTCAGGTCCGGGACATCCACAAGATCTATCAAATGGGCGAGACACCGGTACACGCGCTGCGCGGCGTAAGCCTGGAGATCAATCGTGGCGAGTTCGTGGCCATCATGGGTGCAAGCGGCAGCGGCAAATCCACTTTCATGAACATTCTTGGCTGTCTGGACAAGCCGAGTTCAGGACAATATTTTTTGGAAGGCATAGACGTTTCCGGCCTGAACAAAAAGCAACTGGCTGGAATCCGCAACCGCAAGATCGGTTTTGTTTTCCAGGGATTCAATCTTCTGGCGCGAACCACTGCGCTGGAGAACACTGAACTGCCAACGCTGTATGCGCGCATCGATAAAACGGAACGGCACCAGCGCGCCGTGGACGCGCTAAAAATGGTGGGACTGGGCGACCGCATTGATCACTTCCCTTCGCAGCTTTCCGGTGGCCAGCAGCAGCGCGTGGCGATTGCCCGCGCCCTGGTGAACCGGCCCTCGATTCTTCTGGCAGACGAACCCACCGGCAATCTTGACAGCCGCACGTCCGTTGAACTGATGGAAATCTTTCAGGCATTGAACGAAAAGGGCCTCACCATCATTCTGGTTACGCATGAGCATGACATTGCCCAGTTCACCAAGCGGAACATTGTTTTTCGCGATGGCAAGGTCCGGCGCGATGATGCCATCGTTAACCGCGTTCGCGCCGCCGAGGCGCTGAAGACCATGCCGGCAATTGAAGACTAGAGTCAACGCCTATGGATTTACTTTCCACATTGCGGATTGCTTTTCGCGCACTGGCAAGAAACAAGATGCGCTCTACCCTCACCATGCTCGGAATCATCATCGGCGTGGGTGCTGTGATCGCCATGGTGGGGATAGGCCAGGGAGCAGACCAGACGGTTCAGCGCCAGATCGCGAATCTGGGGTCCAATATGCTTTTTGTCAGCTCCGGATCCATGAACCTTGGCGGTCTGAGACTTGGCTGGGGCGCAACCAAGACGCTGGTAGGTGAAGACGTTGCGGCCATGCTGAGGGAATGTCCCGCAGTGGCTGCTGCTGCACCGGGCACGCAGACATCGGCGCAAGTGGTCTATGAAAATGACAACTGGGGCACGCGCATAACCGGGTCAACACCGGAATACTTTGACATCCGTACATGGGACTTTCAAAGCGGGACCGGCTTCATTTCCGACGACGTGACCAACGCCGCCAACGTGGCTGTAATCGGCGATACGGTGCGGAAAAATCTTTTCCCCAGCATCGAAGCGGTGGGCAAGACGATTCGAATCGGCAACCTGCCATTCAAGGTGATTGGAGTCCTGGTTGCCAAGGGGCAATCGCCAGCAATGAGTGAAGATCAGGATGACACCATCATTGTTCCTCTGACAACGCTGCAAAAGAAAATCACCGGACAACCCTGGCTGCGTTTTGTGATGGTTTCTGCCAAGTCCCGCTCCGGCAGCTATGCCGCGCAGCAGCAGATTGAATCGCTGTTGCGGGATCGCCACCGCATACGCGCGGACCAGTCGGATGATTTCACCGTCCGCAATCTGGCTGACATGGCCGACCTGGCATCCGAAGCGAGCAAGGTCATGACCGGCCTGCTTGCGTCCATCGCCGGCGTGTCATTGCTCGTGGGCGGAATCGGCATCATGAACATCATGCTGGTTTCAGTCACTGAGCGCACAAGAGAGATCGGTATCCGCATGGCGATTGGAGCCACTGAAGGTGACGTGCAACAGCAGTTCCTGATCGAGGCCGTGGTGATGAGCCTGATCGGCGGGGTGGTGGGCATTGCCGTTGGTGTGTCTGCATCGTTGTCGATTGCCGCCACTGCCGGGTGGCCGATTCTTGTTTCAGGAACGGCCATCGCCGGGGCAACAGCCATTGCCATGGCGATTGGAATTTTCTTTGGTTATTATCCGGCACAGAAAGCAGCCAGCCTTGATCCGATTGAAGCACTGCGGTATGAGTGAAAAGAAGAAACAACTTTCATGTCTTTAAGCACCATCATTGGCGAAGCTCTCCAGGCCCTGATACGCAACCGCGTGCGCAGCCTTTTGACCATGCTGGGAATCATCATGGGCGTTGGCTCGTTCATCTGCGTGGTTGCCGTGGGCAACGCCGGGTCCAGCCGCGTGGAAGAACAGCTCAGCAAGGTTGGGGATAACCTGGTCTGGGTGGAAGCGGGTAGCCGCGCGCGTAACGGGATCCGTGTGGGTAGCCGCGGAACCAAAACCCTCATGGCCGGCGACGCTGTTGCAGTCCTTGATCAGGTGCCGGGCATCAAGAGCGTCTCTCCCAACGTGGATGGCCGCATTCAGGTGGTGTACGGAAACATGAACTGGGGCACTCAGTTTCGCGGGGTGAGTCCGGAGTATTTTGAGATTCGTAAATGGGATTTCGGCGTCGGTGGATCGTTCACACAGGATGACGTGGAACGTAACGCTCCGGTATGCGTGCTGGGTGCAACCGTCGCGGCCAATCTGTTTGAAGGTGAAGATGCTATTGGAAAAACCATCAACATTCAGGCAGTGCCTTTTAAAGTCATTGGCCTGTTACAGGCAAAAGGTTTTTCCGCCACAGGTCAGGACCAGGATGACTTTGTCGTAATGCCCTTGACCACGGCACAGAAACGAATCACAGGAACCGAATGGCTTGACGATATTTTCTTTTCCGCCGCTTCCAGAGAAGAGATACCTGAAGTTACCAGGCGAATCATCGGCGTGATGCGGGAAAGACACCATCTGCGCGCCAGTGAAGATGATGACTTTAACATTCGCACGCCGGAAGAACTGATACGCGCCCAACTGGCTGCCGCGAAAGTCTTCACCCTGTTGCTGGCGAGCGCGGCCTCATTGTCGCTGCTTGTCGGCGGCATTGGAATCATGAACATCATGTTGATTTCCGTCACGGAGCGCACGCGAGAGATCGGCATACGTCTGGCCATTGGAGCCACTGAGCAGGACATCCAACTTCAGTTTTTGAGTGAAGCCATCGTGATGAGCCTGATTGGCGGCATGCTTGGTGTCCTGGCGGGCATTGCAGGGTCGCTTATCTTGCAGAATACTTTGCACTGGGAAATGAAACTCTCAACCCAGATAATGGTGATTGCCGGAGTGTTCTCCGCCGGCGTTGGTATCTTCTTTGGCTACTATCCTGCCCGCAAAGCTGCCCAGCTCGACCCCATTGAAGGGCTTCGTTACGAGTAGTCAACTTGGAATGTGCACAACGATGCCCAACTGGCAGGGGATGGGTGAGCCGTCTCGCGTAGCGGGGCGGTACTTGAACTCGCGAATCGCGGCCAGCACCTTTTGCTCAATGGCGGGATTGACCGCTCCGCCTTCAATTTGAGCTTCAGCCACATGGCCATCCACGTCAACGATTATATCGACGATGAGATATTGCTCGAAACGTGGAGGCACTTCTGAAGCGGAGATGACGGGGAGAGCTCCCGACGTCTGAAATGCAAGTTGATAGTCAGGGCCGGGAGAAAAGCCATAGATATGGCGAAACTTGATGCTCGACATAAGCCCGGTTGTGTACTCCTTCGCCCGCTGGCGGAGAGCCTGCATGGCAGTTCCTTCCGATTCAGGCTCAGGCTGGAGCGCGTGCCTCTGCTGGGTCCTGCTGAAATGAAGCTGGCTAGGCCGGCTTTTTACCGGCTTGGGGGTGGCTGGAGCAAACGACACGTGCGAGGGCCCGGAAATCATCTGCGCGGCTTCGAGCTTCGGCTTTACCTCCAGGACTCTAGCTCGTGGCCAGGAAATGGCGCTCAGAATCAGCACAATCAGATGCCCAACCACGGACCAGGCAAAGAAAGACGCGCGCGGAGCGTAGCCAGCAGAAGGAAGTAGCCGGTGCTGGTCCAGTTCCAGTTGCGAATCTTTCATAGTAGCCGGTCCAAAACCTTCGGCACCATTCTATTCCGAGCGTAGCGCTTCCGCCGGGTGAACCCTGGCAGCCCTGAACGCCGGCAACGCTGACGCAATCACCGCTGCCCCGAGAATGACAGCCGTACACACAAGCAACGTCAGCAGCCCCGGAACTTTCAGCTCTGTGAAGTGGCCAGCGACGGTCCGCGCAAGAACAAAGCCAACCAGCAATCCCACACCGACCCCTATGCCAGCCATGACCAGGCCTTCCTTAAGCACTTTGGCCAGGATGCTTTGTGGCCGCGCACCCAGGGCCTGGCGAATGCCAAATTCGCGCGTGCGTCCGCTCACGGAGAATGCAAGCACGCCCGCAACACCCACCACGGAAATCAAGAGTGCGACAGTGGCGAACCCGCCAAATACCACCGCGTTAAGACGGTCCGGCGTCAGCACTTCGGCGCGTATATCTTCCAGAGTGCTCGCGCGCTCCACTGGCTGGTCGGCCGCCATGTCATGAATGGTGCGAGTGATGGTTGGCACCAGAGCGTACGGATCGTTCTTGGCACGCACAAATAAACGCCCGTTCCAGCCTTCCTGTGTTGCCGGCTGATAGATAGTCATGGAAGGTGACGGAATAATATTTTCATCGTCAACATCAGGCACCACGCCAATAATGCGACGCGGCTCCGTGCTGATGCCGATAAACTTAACCACCGGATCATTCCATTCCAGGTGCCGATCCACGGCCTGGCGTCCCGGGAACAAACGCCGGGCAACGCTCTGGCTGATGATTACCACGCGTTCCGCGCCATCACGATCGGTGTCCCTGAAGTCACGGCCTTCCTGTACAGGCACTCCCAGGGTCTCAAAGAATCCTGGAGACACAGACCGGAACCGCGCGCGTGCGTCGTCCTTTCCGTTTTCGCGCTGCGCGCCTTCCACGGCGAAAGTGAGGCTGATGCTCAGGGCTCGTCCATCACGCCAGGGTACACCAAAGCCCGAAGAGACACGTTCGACGCCCGGGATGGTACTCACACGGCGTTGCACCTCCTGATAAAACTCCTGAACCTGCTGCGGCGTTTTGCCATCAGCCATCACCGGAAGGTTCACAGCGAGCACACGGGCAGTGGCAAACGGTGGCTGGATTTTTTCCAGCTCCAGCAGAGTTTTCACCAGCGCACCGGCTCCGGCCAGCAACAGAAATGATGCCGTAATTTGCGTGACGGCAAAAATGCCCAGGCGGCGACTGCTTCCGCCGCTTACACGTGTACTGCTGGCCAGACTGAATCCGGCAGAGGTGTCAGGCGTGGGCAACCGGGGAACAAAAGCCAGAAAGATGGCCGCAATCACCGCGAGCGCGGCGCCAATCCATACCAGAGTTGAATCCAGTGAGAGGTCAAGGGCGCGAACCGAAAAACGCGAAGCATATCTCGCCAATACTGAGACCATAGGAGTGGCGATAGCCACGCCTGCCAGCGCGCCGCTGCCACAAAGCACCAGTCCCTCTGCCAGCAGCGAGCGGCGAAACGCCGCCGTGCTCGCCCCCAGGGCAGAACGTATCGCCATCTCCGGCTCACGACGCACTGCACGCGCCAGTATCAGGTTGGCGACGTTGGAACAGGCGATCACGAACAACAGGATGGAAGCGGCAAAGAGCACCCACAGAACCGTGCGGGCTTGTGAATTGATCTGGTCATGCATGCGCGTAACATCGATCTGATAATGATCCGACGGCTTGTAAGTTTCCGGATGCGCGGACAACATGCCAGAGTAAACGGTACGCAGCTCCGTGCGCGCGGCGTTTAAGTCAACTCCGGGAGCAAGCCGCGCAAATACCTCGGTCATGCGATGGACGCGTCCTGTGACCATGGTGGCCGAAAGGTGATGCGGACTGGTCACGATGTTGGCGATCAACTCAGTTTCCACCGGATAAGGAACTGACGGCTCCAGCACGCCCACGATCGTCGCCGACCGGCCGCCTTCGAAGCCTCCCAGACGAACTACCTTGCCGATGACGCCACGGTCAGAATGCAATGAGTTCACCCAGAACCGGTATGTCAACACGGCGGCGCCGGCGGCTTGCGGTCCGTCATCCTGAGGGGTGAGCAGCCGCCCCAGAACGGGACGCAGCCCCATTACTTCAAAATAATTTCCATCCACCACGCCGGCGCGGATCTCACGCGGGTCTCCCAACCCCACCATTGTGAAATCGACCGCTGAAAAGGTGCCAAACTCCTTGATGCCTTTCAGACCAGCATCCAGGTCCTTGATCTCAGGAACGGAAAAAGTAGCATTATCCACACCGATGCCGGGAGCGCTCTGTCGCACATAAAGCAGCCGGTCTTCATCACGATTGGCCAGCGGGCGGAGAAGCACGCCACGCACAACGCTGAAAATGGCCGCGTTGGCGCCAATCCCTAGGGCCAGAGTGACAGCCACTGTAATCCACAAAGCGCGGGCGCGAGCCAGTGAGCGAACCGCTATTTTCAAATCATGAAGGAACGGCATGGGCATTCTCCGAAAGCTAGCTTCAATCGCAAGGCACTCAGTTTAAAACGAGCCGGGGCTAAAGTCTAAGGCGATTACGGCGCAACTCCGCGTCGCCCGAGCGGCCACTCTTCTTGAAGGCCTCCGCATTGGTATAAAGGATGCAGACCAAGGAACGGTGCCGCAAACCAGGGTACCGCACACCAACGATAAAAGGCATTTAAAGATAGACGGAGGCCGCGTTGACTCGTTTCCCAAAAATTTCACCAACTCTAAAAAAACGTGCAGCTCAGGTCAAAGTACTACTCATGGACGTGGATGGCACCATGACTGACGGCAGCGTCACGCTGCTATCCCAGCCTGATGGAAGTGCCCTGGAGATCAAGACATTTGATGCCCATGACGGCCAGGGTCTCACGCTGGCGCATACAGCGGGGCTGCGTACAGGATGCATCACCGGGCGGGAAAGCGCAGCCCTGGCCCGACGCGCTCATGAGATGAAAATGGAGTTCATCTATATGAAGCAGCCGTTGAAAATGCCGGCGTATGAGGAAATTCTGCGCAAAGTGGGCGTTACAGATAGTGCCGTGGCTTACGTGGGAGACGATCTTCCAGATATTCCTCTGCTTTGTCGAGTGGGGTTGGGGATCGCCGTGGGCGATGCCGTGCCCGAAGTAAAGAAAGCAGCGCATTACACCACAAAAGCTACGGCCGGTCATGGCGCGATACGCGAGGCAATCGAGCTGATTTTGAAGTGTCAGGGCGTATGGGAGGAGCTGATCGAGAAAGCGAGAGCGTGAGCGAAGAAAGCAGAGAGCCGCAGATTGAAGTCGAAACATCCCCAGGATAATGGCATCGCCATCGCTGACTCATGGAGTTTTCTCGACAGTACAGGGAGTATCCAAAAAGTAGAGACCCTTTTCGCTCGACCACTCAATCTGCTGATCAGGTTCGCTAATCGGCACTGAGTGTCCCTGAGAACGGCAATTTTGGTTGGATCTACATGACCTTGGAAAGGCATGTGCGCTCTTCTGATCTCTCGTTAAAGCAAATTGCTGACCAAAGCTGCCGCTGGATGTTTGGATGCGAAGACATGATTGCTCCAGGTGTGTGGAAGACCACAATAGCTCACTACGGGTCTGAGTTATATGTCATGCTATTTGGAGCGAAAGTTTACGGTGTAGTATTGCCCGGACGTCAAAAGCCGAGAATAGAGGACAACAATGAGCACAACACTTCTTTTTACTATTTCTATTTCCTCTTCATCCCGGGAAAACAAGCAGATCTATTCCGCGCAGGCGATTGCCACCAATGGTGAGCCGCTCTATAAACTCGCCGAGGCAGCTACGGTCTCTGACGCTTTGGAACAGGTTGTTCAACAAATGCGCCAGCAGGAAAGAAACAGCGCGTCTTACCGGTAAGTGATGAGCTCTTTTCTCAATACCAGACTTCAGCCAGTTCACGCAACGCCTTGGTATTTGTCAGTGTCCAGACGCTGCCTTCGGTCATGATCCATTTCTTCTGGCGGAACTCGGCAAGTATTCTGGCCGTGGTTTCACGCGTGGTGCCCACAGACTGGCCAATTTCTTCTTGTGTGAGCGTCACGCGAAAGCTTACTCCCTGTCCGGATTTTGGTTTTCCTGATCCGCGCACCAGGTTGAGCAATGGACTTTCCTTCGCCCATTGAAGCAGCAGTCCTGCCAGTCTTTCAGCCGTTGATCCGGCGGCCCCAAGGTAGCGGATGGCGGAATAAGATTGCTTGCAATCGCGGCTGAGCTGTCTGATCACCATTTCACCAATGCGGGACGAACTGCTCAACAACCTGATGAAATCGACTTTCTTCACGAAGTCCGCCTGGCAGGGTGCCAGCGCTTCTACAGTCGACTCATGGGCTTCACCGTTAAGGACTGCCGCCAGACCTGGAATAGACCCGGGCTCCAATACGCGTACGATCGCAGCTTTTCCGCTGTTGGAAAGCAACGATTCTTTCGCACGGCCGCTGTGGAGAATATAGAGACCACTGGCTGGCTCGCCTTCCAGAAAGAACATGCCGCCCTTGGCAAGCGAAACCGGCAAGATACATGGCGTTAAATATTCGCTGCTCCGCCGAAGCAGAGCGGCCGGCACATCACCCGGATGGCTATTTGGTTGGGACGAAGTCTCGCGGTGCAACACGTTGCTTGAGTGCATTGAGCCTCCATGGAGACGGTGGCGCTGCTGTTGCATCTGGCCATGATACTTCCAACCGAAATTAAGTTGCTGAGCAATATTGATCAGCAACAATCATGAAGGCATATATTAAATATCTCTCACGCTGTTCTGATCGATATGGACGTAATATCCGCTTCAAGTCATTCTTCAAGGCAAAGTTGTCCCACAAAACAAATCGGGGATCATTTCATGAAAACCGCTGGTGATGCATCTCACTAAGCGAATGTCCAGGAGGTCGCGACGGGTAATGGGATAAAAAAAATAGCTTTACGTCCGATATCAGACATATAATGGGTTTGTATATCGTTTGCGTCTGGTGGGCGACTTATGTCTGACAAGAGACACAACTGGTCAATGTTGATCAGTTCCGTTCTGTATTTAGGGGTAAACTAGAGCTGTGGCGATATCTGTTAAATCCGTCGGCAGGAAGCTTATCTTCAGTCCAGAATCTTTTCTTGCCAGAAAAGGCACTGGCCGAACCTTGCTTGATCTCCAGCAGGGCGAGAAGATTTTCGCCCAGGGCGAGGAGTCGAACGCAGTCTTCTACCTGCACACGGGCAAGGTTAAGTTGGCAGTCGTCTCCAAGCGAGGCAAGGAAGCTACCATTGCGATACTGAGTTCCGGCGATTTTCTCGGCGAAGAATGCATTGCCGCCGCCCAACTGCAACGCAAAGCCACGGCCACGGCGTTAACGCCAGCGACCTTATTGAAGATTGAACGCAAGGAAATGATACGCGTACTCCGCGAGGAACATGCCTTCTCAGAGGTATTCGTCGCATTCATGCTGGCCCGCAATGCCCGCATCCAGGAAGATCTTGTGGATCAGCTTTTCAACTCAAGTGAAAAACGCCTGGCCCGCGCTCTGCTTCTGCTGGCCCAGTTCGGCAAGGAAGGTGCACCGGAAACGGTGATTCCCAAAATCAGCCAGGAAACCCTCGCGGAGATGGTGGGCACAACCCGCTCACGCGTCAGCTACTTCATGAACCGTTTCCGCAAACTGGGCTTCATCGAATACAACGGCAAGTTGAGTGTCCACAGTTCCCTGCTCAACGTGATCCTGCATGACTAGCACCCATCCCATAATCAGTTGTGATTGGGTCAGCTATAACGGTGCCCTTAAGGGACGATAAATATCGGGGTCCATCTGTTGTGCGCGGTATTGGGCCGTCTCCTAACCTTTCCTGCAAAGTTCGCTACTCTCCAAATAGGGAACCAGCCACAGCCTCTGAGTTTCAGACTACTTGAGGCCAGTGGCCAGATGGCCTGTGCTGTTTTGAACAGACTTTCTATAGTACCCTGCAAGATAATCGCGTTAAGCAATTCTCATTTCCCTCTAAGTTGGGCGTATCTTCCAGGAACAAATGGGAGTTTTTATGAAGCTTGAAGTCTTGGTTGTCGACGACGACGATGGAGTGCGCGACAGCATCGGCCTGATCCTGCTTGCGGCGGGCTACGACGTTAGCATGGCCTCCGGGGGCTTTGACGCACTCCTTCAACTCAAGCAGAAAATTCCGGCGGTCATTGTGTCTGACTTAAACATGCCGGAAATGTCTGGTTTTGAGTTTCTCTCTGTAGTGCGCCGGAGGTTTCCTGAGATATTGGTCATTGCCATGAGCGGCGCCTATCCTACAGGCGACGTGATTCCTGGCGGCGTGATTGCGGACGCCTTCTATGCCAAAGGACGCAATAGTCCGCAACTTCTGCTCAGCACGATGGCAGAACTGGCCCGCACATCCGAAGCGCATGAAGTTGATCACCATCGGCAGTCGGCCCCAATCTGGATTCCGAGAAACGGCAAGGATTCAAACGGTGTCCCCTACGTGGTTCTCGCTTGTACGGAGTGTTTGCGGTCATTCCCAATGACTGTCACTACCAGTGACTTGCAGAATATCCAGGAAACACCCTGCTTGTATTGTCCTAATACGGTCAGATACATCATTGATTTTTCTCAGGCAGTGGCATCGCCGCGACCTCACGCAAGGCATGCCTGTGTCGCAAACAATTAGCGGGGCGAATCTTTCCAGCAACACAGTCCTATAGGCTAAACATGCCTCTGTTTCGGATTGCAGGCATGGCTGAGATACTCCTCGGCGTCGCGGCAAAGCATCTGGCATTTATGACAGCGGATGGGACCTTTCACCACGGTCTTTTGGCGCACGGCTGCTTCCGGCATCGGCTTGGGTTGAGACATAGTGTGAGCCTACTCCATTTTTAGCGCTGCTACACGAAAAATTGGAAATAAAGGCATGTCTAAGAACTAAGGTGCTACCAGACCATCCAGAATATAAAACCTTTTCAGTTCTGGAGGTGCTATACTTGAATCTCCAGTTAAGTGATTCACCAACGGTTAGCGAGCCGGTCCAGCCTTCAAGCGACAACCCACTCACAAACACCAAGTTAATCTTCTCAGCAGGAAATTTTTAAAAAAAAGAACAGGAACATATCAACAATGGAACAAGGAATTGTGAAGTGGTTTAACGACGCAAAAGGTTTTGGATTTATTACCCGCAATAGCGGCGACGGGGATGTCTTCGTACATTTCTCCGCAATCCAATCCAGCGGATTCCGCAGCTTGCCGGAAGGCCAGGCCGTGGAGTTTACCGTCACCAAAGGCCCCAAGGGCTGGCAGGCGGAAAACGTAAAAGTTCTGTAACACCACAGATCGTTTTGCAAAGGCCCGGAGCGCACGCAGCGCTTCGGGCTTTTTCTTTTAAATCATCGCTGCGTAAATCAAAGGAAACTCACGCGACGCCATACATCGACCAGCGCACGCACTAGGCCCCGGCTGCTCTTGCGTTGCCTGAGGCTTCGGAGGATGCCTCGTCATTCTGCGCGGGTGTGTCCGTTTTCTTCTTGGAGTCCCGTTCTTCAGCTCTGCGTTTCAATATCCGGGACATGCGATCCTGGTCTTCTGTGTTTTGTTGTTTCCGATCCATTGGATATTCTTTGCTCACCGAAGGACCTCCTTGTGTGGCGCTGCCGAATTTGCGTCGGTATCGGCGTCCTGGGCCAGTTCTGACGACAACGCGTCTCCATCTGCTTCCTTCAAAGGCAACAACGCTTCAGCGATCCATTCCCATTCGAACGGACGGATACGAACTGAGGTCTGTTCGGCGCCCGCCCGCGCCTCGGGTCTCACGCCGCATAAGAGACAGATTCCCGGCACTTTGCTTACTTCTCTTTCCCTGGTTATGTCGTCGGCGCGCCTGCCAATCCAGCCCGAAAGAACAGGGCCCTTGCATCGTTCACACTTCACAGCGGAAAGATGGAGATAGTGTGTGGCGCGTTCTTCCGCTTTAACCTCTTTGCCGGCCCACGTTCGCGGCATGGGCGCCCGTGCTGAGACTTTTGAAGTTTTATTGAGCAGGTCTGTTGCAGACATAGCGCCTACCTTCCCTTGCATCGGACTTGCGTAACGCCGACGTCTTTTATCTGATTTTTGTCGAAAGGCGAACTGGAGCTTTTGTTCGCTTGAATGAATTGCGAATGAGTGAAGTGCGCATGAATGACGCATACTGTATGAGCCGGACAGAAGCCGCGATTGCGGCCAGTGAGATCATTACAGGAAGAGCAGCCATCCCGTATCGAAGAACCAGCAGCAACATCCAGCCAAAGATGATTAGCGTAAAAGTCGTATAAAGCATTATTACACCTTCTTGGCCGTGCCTGCTGCATATAAACAAAGCAGCACCTATTAGTATGTTCCTTTACATAGAGAAAAGGTGTTCAATATTGCTCTAAGGCCAGAATGGCCATTAATAAACCGCGCGCTGTTGCTGGGCCTGCTTTGACTCCAGTGAGAACCTCGATTCAGCCAGCGTTCTGCCCATGATCCGGCTCACCACATAATCGCCCACGGCTGGACCATGTTTAAACCCGTGTCCGGATCCGCCACCAACCATCCAGACATTTTCGGCCTGTGGATGCCGATCGATCAGGAAATCTCCGTTCCACGTGTTCTCATACTGGCAGACGCGCGTCTCAACAATCGGCGCATGAGTGAGCGATGGAATATGTTTCGCCACGAACGTGCGCAGGCGCAAAATGGAAGCCTCTGAGACAACGCGCTGTTCCAGGTCAGGGTCAATCGCCTCGCCGTGGAGATCAAACGCAATCTTAAAGCCGCGACCCTCCATATCCGGCAGCGCGTACGGTATATATGGATGCTGGTGATAAAGCCATACCGGCATCCGCAGCGGTGCAAAACTGTTACTTCCCGCAGGTGGACCGAGAAAGAAAATCTCCTGGCGGCTGGGGAAGATACGTCCTGTGAGCAAGTCAGGAAAAATCCTGGGCAGCCATGGGCCGCAGGCAAAGATATAGTTACCGGCGGATATCCGGTAACCTTCCGCCGTCTTCAACTCGCTGAGCTTCCCACTGAGTTGCAGCGAACCAACCGTAGCATGCCGATAATCAACTCCCTCATGCTTGAGTTGTTCCACTAACGTCTGCACTGACCTGCGTGCCATGAGCAAGCCGCTCTCCGGCTCAAGTACTCCCCATGAAACATGGTCGAAATGCAGTTCGGGATAGCGGTTGCCAATCTCTTCCCGGCCCAGCTTCTCACACGCCACGCCCTGGGCTTTGAGAACATCCAGCATCTTCAACGTGTAGGCATCTGAGTCTTCGCTGAGCCAGAGTACGCCGGTCTGATGAAACATCTGCACGCCGGTTTCAATCTCAAGCTGCCGCCATGCCGGAAGTGATTCTCTCGCCCAGCGCGTATAGAGCTCATCTGGGCCATAGCCCATCCGGATCGCGCGCGTCTCTCCTCCGGAACTGGCCCGGCTGTTTGCGGGCCCGTAGGCATCCAGCAAGACAACCCTGGCTCCTGTTCGATGCAACTGGCGTGCCGTCCATGCTCCGAATACACCTGCACCGATTACGGCAAAATCATACGTTGTCATGGCTTGTCTCGTGATTAATCGCATCGCGTTTGATGGCATCATGATAGATCAGGCGCGCCGTGACCAGGTCTTCCAGCGCGCAGCCAAGATTCTTAAACAGCGTAATATCGTTGTGCGTGAGCCTGCCTTCCTTTTTTCCGCTGGCAATCTCATGCAGGTCAGCCAGGATATGCGCTTTGTTGATGGACTGGTTGCGAATTGGTATCAGCAGGTCACCAGCCTCGGCGAACGCCGCGGCATACGTTTCCACGATCACACGCGCGTGGGATACCGTGTAATCGTCAACTTCACGTGTCATCGGCTGAAATGCCCCCACGGCGTTAATGTGCGTTCCAGCACGTAAATCTTTGCCAGCAAAGACCGGCTCGCCGGAATTGGTACAGGTGCAGATCACATCGGATTCTGCCGCACACGTCCGTGCATTCACCGCCTCAATTTGAAGTCCGAGCCTTTCCCGCATAGCGGCAACAAACGCAGAAAGATCAGACCGTCCCGACCCACAAACCAGGTAACGACGAAACCTTCGCACATGGGAGACAATCGCAAGGTGCCCTTCTGCTTGTCTTCCGCTTCCAAAGATGCCCAGCGTCTGCGCATCGGGCCGGGCAAGAATCTCTGTCGCCACGGCAGAGGTCGCAGCCGTCCGCAAATCTGTCAGATAGTTGGCCTGCATACGCGCTAGAGGCAATCCGCTCTGCGGATCAATCAGTTCATAATTAGCCTGAACGCCGCTGCCTTTGGTCACGGTCACCGTTTTTACTCCGGCAACGCCCAACGCACTGTCATACGCGGGCATGATGAGTATCACGCCCCCGTTGCCGATGGGAATTGTAATCCGCACGGGCATTTCCAGTGTGGAAGCATAGTCTCTTCCGAACGCCACTCGCAGTGCCTTGGTCACGCGGACCGGATCAGCCAGTTCGCGAACCTGAACATCAGAGAGGGTAAGCATCGATGAGTTTTATTTCTTTCCTGACTTGGCCAGGACTCGCCTGATTTTCTTGGGTGAAACCTTCAGCACCTTCGCTACCCGCGTGATCTTCTTGCCTTCACGCTCCCAGACGCGCGCAATCACCACTTCCGCAAACTCCTCAGTGAGTTTCTGGAAGGTCTTACCGTCAGTCACGCCCTGCGACCATGCCCGCAACCGCGGATCAATGCTGCCCCTTGCCGTTACCTTCTGCTTCAGAAGCTGTAGCTCGTGGAAAACGTCTTCATCTTCCGCAGTCTTCATGAAGCTGGACGCGCGATCAAGGCAGTGGCGCGCGTCATCAAGATCAAGGATGGCGGGGTGAGCAGCCGTGAGACCTCTCCATATATAGGCCCGCGCCAGCAGTCGCTGGTTTTGTGTATGCGTGGCGGCTTCCACGGCATCACGCGCGTAATCCCGGGCGGCCTGGGCGTGCTCCCACGTGCGTGTGCTGCCTTCAATCTCTTCTTCAAGCTGCGCGTGCTCCACCTTGCATTGCAGCAGCCGGGCCCGGGCCATAACAATGGAATCATTCTCTTCCTTGCCCACCGCGTAGGCGCTGGCTCCTTCTATCGCCGCTTTGTCCAGCTCACCGCTATCAAGAAAAAGCAGGCCGCGGTTTTCCAGCACGTTGCCGATACCATGGTGATGATTGTGGTGTACGTAGATCTTTTCCGCCTGCTCAAGGTTGGCGAAGGCGGCGGCCCGCAGCTCTTCATACTGCTCGCGACGCGTCTGGTGGCGTCCACGAGGCGCCAGGGGTCTTGCGGACGTGCTCTTTCGCTGCCGCTCGGCTTCAGAATCGATCTGCTGGACCAGTTGCGCCGCAATCAGTCTCTGTACGTAGGCGATGTTCGCCAGCGACCGCGCAAGGTTGCGATGCTGCGGATTGCGCTTTCTGAAATGCTCAATTGCCCGGGAAAAATATTTTAAAGCCTGGTTATATTGCCCGGAGCGGCGAATCATGCGGCCATGCGCTGAATAAATGTTACCCAGGGTGACGTCATCATCGGTGGACGCAAGGTCGGCCTCGGCCCGATCGAGAATCCGCGCCGCTTCTCTCAACTGTCCTTTTTGAAACAGCAGCCAGCTCTCCAGCACACGCATGACAGACGCCATCTTCGGAAATCCCAGGGTCTGCGCCAGCTCGCGGCCAACACCGGCACGCTTCAACGCCTCGTCATACTCGCCCTTCTTGCGATGGCAGCGCGCATTCCAGAAATGCACAATCGCCACCACCTCCTTATCTGTAATCTCCTCCTGCAAAGAGAGCACCAGGTCAAAATGCTGAAGGGCGTCATCAGGATGGTCATGCAGATGCGCAAGCAGACCTTCTGCGGTGCGGAGTTGCAGATAGTCGGAAACAGGCAGCCGGCTGCGCTGTTCGCGGGAGAATTTGCTCAGAAGCCGTTCCAATAGCTCAGCGCCGCAATATCCGACGTCAATCCACTGGGCAACCGCATTCACCAACCTTGCCGAGTGTATTTGCGTTGGGTCGAGCTTAGCCAGGGTGCCGGCATGGCTGTCCAGCAATGCGATGCCCGCTGTGATGTGGCGCGCTACGAGGTGAGCACGCAGCTCACTCAGGAGACGGTCAATTGGCGAATCGCCGGTGCCCGCGTTCGCGGTTGGTCGTTTGTTGCCGGTTGGCTTCTCTACCTGTCGGTTGAGTTCCCGGCGGCGATTGGAGGCTGTAACCACGCGAGGATGATAGCCGTTGAGGGTGCAGCGTCACAAGCGGAACAATTAAGTTGGAGCACAAGCAATCCTGCCGGTGCCGATTAGTCAGGCATTTCAACTAACACTGGGCGTTTTTCCGAAAAATTCCGGCCTGCACCTGCCACTCAATATTCCTAAGCTTTGGCTTTCTTCCATCTGGCCCAGCGCGCTTTGGCTGCGTCAGAAATCTTCTTGCGGGCCGCCGCTGACATATGACGTCTGCGGCCATTGGTCGGCCCCACTGTCTTGTTTGCAGCTTTTCCGTTGGTGCGCCGGCCGCCTTGCAGCGCCGCCAGCGCGTTCTTCACGTTCTCCAGTTGTTCTTCAAGCTGGGCAATGATCTCGGCAGTGTCCATTTGTTCTCCGTATACTCCTTGGCTTTTGTACTCGGGATTGTACATGAGAATACCGGAACCCACCGCATGCAGTAATTTATGTCGCAATACGAACGACCCACGCAATAAGCGGCTTTGGCATCGTCCCATCCGTTTCAGGCTACTCGTCCGTTTCGTTCCACCAGCCCGTTTGGAAAACTCCCTTGCAAATACAGAGTTTGCAAGGGGTTTCGTTTGTCTGCCTCGGTGCTGTCTGGTGCCGCCTGGTGGGCTTTTAGCAGGCCTTATGCATATTACGTGCACACGGCCACGTTAGATCCCTTTGAGGGGTGGTGAAGAATCCCTGAAGAAATGGGCAGGGTTCTTCGTCCCATGCCAGACCGACATCGCACCACTTCCACTCCACAATTAGTCAATGTCAACCCGCTGGTACGCTCTAAAAAAAGGCGCCCAATACAGAGCCGCAATCCTGAACATTGACGAAATTCTGTACCTGAAAGAAAAAGAAAGACATACGAGTTGCTGAAAACAAACGCCGTTAAGTTACCGATCCTCAACGTTTTCGCAAACGGCAGGGTTCAATGCGGGTTCTAATAGTTTCCTTTAGTCCGACATCGCACAAATGCGCGTTTCAAACCGACTAGACCTTGCTATAATCCAAATAACGTTTACAGAAGACTCACCACCTGCCGAAATCTTTCAGCAGCACTTTGTGCCTTCCCAAGCCGTGACAGAAAGCCCCCGGCCCCCAGCGCACAGGTGATCCATGACCCGAGTCTTTTCTATTCTCACAATCAGCCGTGATGAAGTGCTACAAAATACGCGAACGCTAATCCTGAAGCAGGCTGGCTACCATGTTTCTCCCGCACGAAGCGACGAAGAGGCGATAGCCTTCGTGGAAAATACAAATTCCTTCGACCTTGTCCTCTTGTGCCATTCCGTACCCGAAACAAACAGAAGATTTCTCGTCTCAACAATCAAAGCATTGCATCCGAAGCTGCCGTTCTTGCTAGTGAACAACGGGTTTAGCGGAGAAGCCGACGTGGATGCTTCTTTGCACAGCTTGGCACCTCCAACAGCAATGCTCGATATGATTGGTGTCTTGATTGGTAAAGCAGGGCAGCGGACAGATTCTCATTCAACGTAGAGGAAGAGCTTCGCAAGTTTTCAGTGTCCGGTGTCGGGCAGCTTATCGCTTAATCGCTGAACTTTCCTTTGCAGGTGTGCCTGGGAAGGAAGCAATGGCAATTAGTGGGCATGAATCTCGAGCCGTCTTTCAGAGATACCTCGTCGTCCCGCCACAATGGTTCACAACCGCCGTGCAAGCCGTGGCTTCCAAACGTGCTGAAAATCTTGATAAAACGCAGTGGGGGCACAGGTCTGTCCGTTTCTTCAGTTGAACCCCCTGCATATCAAGAACATCCGATTCGATTCAGTAGTCCGATTCGGACTACATGGTTTGCTCTGCGCTCCATGCTGGCATCTAATGGACTCGGCTGGCAGAGAGAAGTTCTTTTTCTCGCCAGACCAACCAATCAGTAACGATCAGCAGGAGACATCACCGTGCATCAAGTGAACCAACATCAGTTGAACGAAAAGCAGCTTGAAACCTTGTGGACCAATGAGAAGAGATGGAACGGCATCACCCGTCCATACTCCGCCAAAGAAGTGATCCGGCTGCGTGGCAGCATCCATGTTGAACATTCATTGGCTCGCCTGGGCGCGGAACGCCTGTGGAAACTGCTGCATGAAGAAGATTACGTTGCCGCCCTCGGCGCCCTTACCGGCAACCAGGCCGTGCAGCAGGTTTTAGCTGGACTGAAGGCCATCTACCTCAGCGGATGGCAGGTGGCGGGTGACGCCAACCTGGCCGGACAGATGTATCCCGACCAGAGCCTCTATCCCTGCAACAGCGTGCCCAACGTAGTGAAAGAGATCAATAACGGATTCCTGCGTTCCGACCAGATCAACCATGCCGAAGGCAAGAACGGCATCTACTGGTTCGCCCCGATCGTTGCCGACGCTGAAGCCGGCTTTGGTGGTTCGCTGAACGCGTTTGAACTGATGAAATCGATGATCGAAGCTGGCGCCGCAGGCGTCCACTTTGAAGACCAGCTGGCTTCCGCTAAGAAGTGCGGACACATGGGCGGCAAGGTCCTGGTTCCGGCACACGAATTTGTCCAGAAACTGGTGGCTGCGCGCCTGGCCGCTGACATCCTGGGCGTCCCGACTTTGCTGATTGCACGCACGGACGCGAACAGTGCCAAGCTGCTGACCTCTGACAGCGACATCCGCGACGTCGAGTTCCTCACCGGCGACCGCACGCCCGAGGGTTTTCTTGGCTACAAGGGCGGCATTGACGCAGCCATCAATCGTGGACTGATCTATGCGCCTTATGCCGACTTGATCTGGTGTGAGACGTCCGAGCCGGACATTGACGAGGCTCGCAAGTTCGCCGAGGCGATTCACGCCAAGTTCCCCGGCAAACTCCTGGCCTACAACTGCTCGCCGTCATTCCACTGGAAGCGCAAGCTGGATGACGCGACGATTGCCAAATTCCAGAAGGAACTGGCGGCCATGGGGTACAAGTTCCAGTTCGTAACGCTGGCCGGATTCCACGCCCTGAATTTCAGCATGTTTGAACTGGCGCGGCACTACGCAAAGGACGGTATGGCGGCTTATTCACGCCTGCAGGAAAAGGAATTTGAAAGCGCTGAGAACCACGGATACACGGCTGTGCGTCACCAGCGCTTTGTGGGTACCGGATATTTTGATGAGATAGCGCAAACGATCGCCCACGGTGAATCGTCCACGGTGGCCCTGGAAGGTTCGACGGAGAACGAGCAGTTCAAGCTGGAAAAAGCAGTATAGGTTTTTCGCTCAATGCTGATCACTTCCCTCCCTCGCTAACCGGCGGGGAGGGATTTTTTTTTGCAGCAGAACCTTGGTCCAAGCCAATCGTCAACGCTCCCTACTTGGTGAATACTTGTAGTTGTGGCATCCCGCCACCCGAACAAGAGCTCATATCCAGCAGAGCCCACCACTTTAATTCACCAGGTACCTCTGTATGCGTATCAAGCACGTCCTTTCTCTTCTCTTTTTGTTGTCATTCAGCAGTTTAATGTTTGGCCAGAGTGCGACAACGCCCGGCAAAACCAGCGTCGTGAAAGTACCTATGGTCGCTGAGCCCTTTTCGTCCGGAACAAACAACCCTCCGGCACAGCCGCAAGCGATTCGCCAACCAGCGCTGGAGGAAAGTTTACCGGTGCCTCCCTCGCCAAAGCCCGGGATTTCGTCGCAAGAAGCGGCCCAGACGCAATCACTCACGGCGCCAGGGTCGGTTCTGGGAGCGGTGTTCGATGTTCCCGGTGCCTCGTTGCCACCCGACTCAGCGATTGCGGTGGGACCGAACCACGTACTTACGGTCATTAATTCCGTGATCCAGATTTTCAACAAATCGGGCAGCCTGGTTTCGAGTCAGCAGTTGTCTGACCTTTTTCGATCGCTGCCAAACTCGAACAGCTGCTGCTTTGACCCCAGGGCTACCTATGATCCGAACCATGGACGTTTTATTCTGGCTGCCGCCGCAGTTGACTCCACCACTGTGTCGCATATTTTCTTCGCCGTAAGCCAGACATCCGATCCCACTGGAACCTGGTTTAAGTACGATCTGAGCCCGAAGCCGGTAACTCCAGAGGGAAACCCTGCGTCCATTGATTTTCCGACCGTGGGCGTAAGCAACAGCTCACTCTATCTTTCCGCCCAATCTGCCACCGTCAGCCATGCTTGGAACAGAGAGCACGTCTGTCTGGGTGCTGCAACTGGCAGGGCTTTTGACGGGCAATTCAACGCTGAACGTGACCACGTTCAATAACGTCAGACTTCCGAATGGCAATCGGGCGTTCACGATCCAACCGGCCATTGTGTATGGCAATCCGGGAGTCGGTTATCTGGCTTCTACAGACGGGAATCCTCAAGTGGGTGGGACTGCAATCCATCTTTACACCGTGCCTGATACCGGCACTCCAACATTGACCGTTACAGACATTCCAGTTGCCGCATACAAGGTTGCACCAGGCGCGCCTCAGCCCAACAGCACCACCAGTCTTGCAGTTGCCGGTGACATTCTCACCAGCAGCCCGGTCTGGCGCAATGGCTCGCTGTGGATCGCGCAGCAGGTAGCGGACTCAACCGGCACCCTGCCAGTGGTTCGCTGGTATGAGGTCTTAACGTCGAGCAATACCGTTCGGCAGACGGGAACTCTCAACGGTGCGGGGGCAGCCTTTCTCCCCTCTATCACCGTTGACGCTTCCGGTGCGACAGATATTGTGTTCGATACCTCCAGCACGTCCCAGTTTGCCTCGCCCACTTTTGCCCATCGTGAAGCGACCGATCCTTTGGGACAGATGCCTGTGTAGGCGATTTACCAGAATGGCCTCGCATCTTATACAGCCGCAAGCGGACGCTGGGGTGACTACACTGCCATCTCCGCCGATCCTGACGGAGTCTCGAGTTGGACGCTGGCCGAGTATCCGGTGGACAGTTTCTCCTACCGCCTCTCTGTCGCACACCTGCTCTCCAACGCCGCGCCTCCGACCGGCTGCGTAGCGTCCACGGTGGGCGTGAAGGTCTGCTCGCCGGCAGCGGGCTCCAGCGTGAACTCTCCGGTGACAATTTCCGCTGCCAGTAAAGGCAATGCCAGGATAACCGGCATGAGGGCCTATGCAAATGGCGTGAACGTGGCAACAAGCACAAGTGCCATTCTGAACGCACAGGTAACTCTGGCAAACGCAACGTATAACATGGTCGTGAAAGCGTGGGATTCGACCGGCGCGGTCTACCAGACCACGGAAACCATCACGGTAGGCCCCGGGTCCGCGCCTTGTACCACGGCCACGGTCGGAGTAAAAATCTGTTCTCCCACGGCAGGCGCAAGCGTAACTTCGCCAGTGCAGATTACGGCAGCCAGCAAAGGCACAAACACTATTACCGGCATGAAGGCCTACGCCAATGGTGTAAGCGTGGCCACCAGCACCAGCGGCACACTGAGCGCAAAGGTAACTCTGGCGCCAGGTACTTACAACCTGGTGGTGAAAGGCTGGGAATCAACGGGTGTGGTTCACCAGAGTAGTGACACCATTACCGTCCACTAAAGGCAGCTCTCGCGGGCGGGGAGCGTCTCCCGTCCGCGAGCGTCTTCACAAGCAACCTCGTATCATCCGAAATAATTCCATCCACGCCCATCTTCGCGGCACGCAACATCTTTTCGGGATCGTTTACGGTCCATGTAACAGCTTTCCTTCCCGAAGCGTGGATCTTCTCCACCAATCGGTCTGACAACAATCGATAGTGCGGCACCACGTATTCAACCGGCAAATTCGGCCAGCGACGGAGCTGCCAACGCGTCTGCGCCAGGGCTCCCAGAACCAGCGCCGGATCCAACTCATGTAGTTTGCGCACCACGCCCGGCAAAAATGACGAAATGAAGTAATTTCTTGGTCGCACACGTCTCACTGACTGCGCCACCATGGCTTCAATCCCGCGTACTTTCACCTCTATATTGAGGAACGAGTGCTGGTAGCGATCAAGGATGTCATCCAGCGTAGGTGCTTGCTCGGCGGCTGACTTGCAGCTTTCGCGCAGCCGTCGCAAAGTCTGGCGGCGAACGGTCAAGCCGTTCAGCTTGGCATCGTGGCAGATAATGGCGTGGCGTTCACGCGTGCAGCGGACATCAAATTCAAATCCTTCGGCGCCGTGTTCCAGAGCCAGATCGAAGGCAGGCAGCGTGTTTTCAGGGGCGTAAAGCCGGGCGCCGCGATGGCCGAGTAATAAGAGTTGGAAGGCCATCGGAAGTTAATCGAGATCAAAGTCACGTAGCGGCCGGCCCTCGTCGGGCGACTCTTTGGCCTTCTTCATGGCTTCCTTGAACTTTTTGTCCAGCACGTCTGCCTTGTTCTTCTCTGCGTCCACGGCCTGGCGGAAGATGGATTCCTTACGGCCTTCCTGCTCACGCATGGCCTTGGCGGCTGATTCGAAATCAGCAAACATCTTGGGCTTGACGGCGGCTACGTGCGAAATAACCGACTTCGTATCCGCGTCTACCTTGAGCGTGGCGGAGCAGCACGGACATGTAATCTCAAACAGTTCCTGCGAAGACTTGGCCATATTTAGATTGTAAGCCTGATTGCAAGCCTGTTCCAGTCCGTAAGCCAGTTACCGCTGGTGCTCTGCTAGAATTTCAACAGGTGTTAAGTATGCCCGCAGATTCCCATTTTGTTGATGTACCCACGGCCATTGCTGAAATCCGTGCCGGCCGCATGATTGTTGTCGTGGACGACGAGGACCGTGAAAATGAAGGCGACCTCACCATGGCCGCGGAGAAGATTACCCCGGAAGCCATCAACTTTATGGCCAAGTTCGGCCGTGGCCTGATTTGCCTGGCCATGACGCCGGAACGGCTGGACCATCTGCACATCGGCCCTATGACCCGCGAAAACACCTCGCCTTACGGCACCGCTTTCTACGAAAGCATTGAAGCGCGTGATGGCGTTACCACCGGCATCTCTGCTTTTGACCGCGCTCGCACCATCCAGGTCGCCATTGATCCCAGCAGCCGCGCCTCTGATCTTGTCCGCCCTGGTCACGTCTTCCCTCTTTGTGCGCGCAAAGGTGGGGTCCTTGTCCGTGCAGGACAAACCGAAGCCTCCGTGGACCTGGCGCGCATGGCCGGCATGATTCCCGCAGGCGTGATCTGCGAGATCATGAATGAAGACGGCACCATGTCCCGTGTGCCGGACCTGATTGAGTTCTGCAAGCTGCACCAGTTGAAAATGCTCACGGTGGCCGAGATTATCCGCTACCGCATGGAGCACGAGCGTTATGTCACTCGCGTCGGTGAAGCCTTGTTGCCTACCCGTCATGGCGAGTTCCGCATGATAGCTTTTGCCAGCGAACTGGACGGCGAATCGCACGTGGCACTGGTACGCGGTGACGTGGAGAACATCCAGGGACCGGTGCTGGTTCGCATGCATTCGCACTGTCTGGCCGGTGATGTATTCGGTGGATCATTATGCGACTGCCAGACGGTGTTGGATCGTTCACTTGAGATCATTGCGCGGGAAGGCCTGGGAGCACTCGTCTATTTGCATCAGGGATCGAAGGGATTCGCCGTGGATGAAGGCAGCCGCCTGACGTTTCATCGTGAGACTCGCAAGCCGGACAATCCAGCGCATCAACGGAAGACGCAGCGAGATATCGGCGTGGGAGCCCAGATTCTGAGTGACCTGAACATTCACTCCATACGACTGCTCACCAACCACCCCAAACGCGTGGCCGGGCTGGAAGGCTTCGGCATCAGCATCGTGGAGCAGGTGCCGGTGCCAACCGCAAAGTCAGTCGCCGGTTAGCCAGGACGCTAGTTGGGCCGCTTGGGCATTACCTTTTCATCATGAATCATGAACTGGGCGGAACAAACGTTGGATCCGCAGATTACCGGAACCAGCCCCCGCATCTGCTTGCGGGTAATCAATCCCAGGGTGCCGCATTCCGGACATGACAGCACAGCCCAGTAAGGATCATCGTGATCGCCTACTTCGCCGGCATTTTCCAGCACAAAGATCGCGCCCGGCTCCATCTGCTCAGGAATCCACTCCGTCACGATATTTAATTGCGCCACCATGTTCCACCTCCGTCGATGAATCAGTCCCGGTCCTTGTTCCATAAGATGCAGCGTCGTTCGGCGCTCCTTGCTCGTTTACGAAGTCTTGCGTCTCAATGTGCGCCGCAAGCCCTGCTTCTCCGCCGGACGCCGACTGAAAAGTCCAGCCCGGACATCGCGCACTGCATCACTCAGGCAAACTCCAAAGAGAGGTTGCCGGGAATTCTTCAAAATATCGATCACCTGGCTCTGTGAGTTCTCCACGTAGATACGTTTCCCGTCAGTCAAAAGGTGATACTCAGAACCCGTGGTCACCGCCTGCGCCAGCCTTCCGCCGAACTCCTTTTGCAGAAACTTCATAATGCGGCGAACACGCTGCAGCGGAAATCCTTTCTTCCGCAGGGCGCATAGCACCGCGATCTCCGTCACATCGTCCGCGGAGTACAGCCGCCTTCTTCCCTGGCGCTCCGGAACCACAATGCCTCGCTCATCCCACCACTGCAACTGGCGTGGCGTGATACCGGTGAGCCTCACTACTTCCGCGGATGTCAGTTGTCTGTTCATTTCTGTCAAGAAATGTTTTAAACATTTCAACCCAGAAATGTTTGACCTATTTTATGGAGAGAACCATGAAAGTCAACTTAAACATGAACTGGAATAGGGGGATTAGGCAGGATTTTTGGCTTAGGGAACTCTGGCGATCATGAAGAACTAGAGCTGCTCAGCGTGAGGCGCAGGGCTGCTCAAGAAGGAAACGATGGATTCCGAAAGCACTTCTGCACGATTCATCTGCCTGCTTTTCGCCACCGCTGACTCCATGGTACGGAAGAGTCGTTCCTTACTAATCGGTTTGGAAACATACCCATCCATTCCGGCTTTACGGCAGAGCTCCTCATCGCCTGCCAAAGCATGCGCCGTCAGGGCAATGATAGGCGTGTGCCGGCCTGTGCCCTGTTCAAGCAGATGAATCTGGGCAGCCGCCTGAAAGCCATCCATGCATGGCATCTGCAAGTCCATCAGGACCACATCGAATGTCTCCGCGGCGAAAGCGGCAACCGCGGCCTTTCCGTCTTTGGCAATCACCAGAGTATGACCAGCCTTTTTCAGCAACCGTGATGCCAACGCCTGGTTCACTGGATTGTCTTCAGCCACGAGTACGTGAAGTCCTGCACTGACCGCGGATCGGCGATCGCCGCGACTCTGAATGTCCTCAGCGTTCAAAGACAGGCCGGAACAAACCGTGGAATCTTTACAAACTTCCAGGTTAACAATGAAGTGAAACGTGCTTCCCTTGCCCGGCTCGCTCTCAACCCATATGCGGCCACCCATTTTTTCAATCAGGCGCGTACAGATAGCCAGGCCAAGCCCGGAGCCGCCATAACGGCGTGAGGTAGAACTATCCGCTTGAGAAAACGCGGCAAAAATCTTTTCCTGCACATCCGGAGAGATTCCAATGCCGGTGTCGCGGATCTGGAAATGCAAAGCATCGGTCCCAACTCCGCCGACCGAGTGGGAAACAGCAACAACGATCCCGCCAAGCTCCGTGAATTTGATGGCATTCCCTGCCAGGTTGATCAATATCTGCCGCAGACGGCCAGAGTCTCCGTTGAAAGCCGCTGGCACATCGGGCGCTACCTCGCAGGAGATGGAGAGCTGCTTCTGCTGAGCGCGTAGCGCCACTGATTTCAATGTCTCATTCAGCTCATTACGCAGATTGAAAGGCGCAAGATAAAGGTCCATCTTGCCGGCTTCGATTTTGGAGAAATCGAGAATGTCATTGATGATGGCAAGCAGGCTTACGGCAGACGACTTGACCATCCCCAGGTTTTCCCGCTGTTCCGGCGCGAGTTCGCTTTCCAGGACAAGGTCGGTCAAGCCCAGAATGCCGTTCATAGGTGTGCGGATTTCATGACTCATGGTGGCCAGAAACTCGCTCTTAGCCTGGTTTGCCGCGTCGGACGCATGGCGGGCTCGTTCCAGTTCCGCCTCAATCTCCTTGCGTCCGGTAATATCGATTAACGTTGTTTCAATGACCGTTTGACTGTCAGTCACTCCCTCAACAAGCACAGCGTTTGCCAGCACCCAGATCGGTTTGCCATCCGTACGCTTGAAATTAAATTCAAGATTGGTGAGGGATTTCTCCTGCATCAGGCGGTTGACAGTGCGCTGACGTTCTTCTGGACTGCTATAGAGTGAGCTGCTGTTGGCGCCGAGATACGAATTTCGATCGGGGTAGCCGAAAAGCCTGGCACATGCATCGTTCGCCTCAAGCACCATGCCACTTAGATTCGTTCGTATAACGCCAACCGGAGTCCTTTCAAACAGTAGTCGATAACGCCGATCGCTCACGGATAACTCTAGTGCCTGTGCCGACATTTTGCGGTCAACCAGAGAAGTAAAAATCCCGAAACCGAGAACGATGGCAGTTACAGAGATGATTGCGGCCGTACCCAGGGCTGATATGTTCACCGCCTGACCCAGATTGGTGTGCCCGTCGCCGGTCACAAACCTTACCGCTGACATCCCCGTGTAGTGCATGGCCGCGATGGCCAACCCCATAATGGTGGAACTGAGAACAACGGTCTTGGAGAATCCTCGACTCTTTCTGCCCACGCTGAAGCCAAGTCTCAAAGCAGCCAGGGAAACGGCAATCGCTATCAGAACAGAAGCACTCACCAGCCGGTAGTCGTAATAGTGATGGGCCCTGGCTCGCATCGCAGCCATTCCGATGTAATGCATGGCGCTAATGCCTGCACCCATGAAAATCGCGGCAAGAATGGTGTGGCCGCTTGTCATCCGCTCTCCACTGGCTGTGTGTAGAGCGATAGCAGAAGAAAAGATCGCTGCGGCGAGAGACAGCAAAACCAGGCGAACGTCGTAAGCCACGTCCACCGGTAAGTGATAAGCGAGCATCCCGATGTAATGCATGGACCAGATACCGAAGCCCATGGAGAATGCTCCACCGGCCAGCCAGAACATGCGAATCCGCCCGTGCGACGCTGCAATGCGTCCGCCCATGTCTAAGGCGGCGTAAGAAGTACAAATGGAAATGACAATCGACCAAACGACCATGAAAGGGTCATACCAGCCGGTCAAAGGTGTCATGGTGGAATCCATAGAAGCACGCACTGAACAATCGGTTCAGATACTTACCGTTATGTTCGGGAATCTGACCGGAATACTTTAGGGAAAAGTACGAGTGTACCGTGCGGTAGGAAAATGTAGTCGCGGCTCAGCAGCCGCCGCCGACAAAATGAACGATCTCCAGCTTATCGCCCGTGTGAAGCGTGGTGTTCTCCCATTGTCCGCGCTGAACAATGGATTGATTCAACTCCACTGCAACCCGGTCAGGCTTCATGCCAAGATGGGCAACCATATCTGACAGATTAAGACCATCAGGAAACTCTTTTTGCTGACCGTTGATATGCAGAATCATGAGCAATTGTAAGACATGGCCCTGAATCGTGCATTTCCTGCAACCCTCAGAGGCACACCTTAGTAACCAAGTTTCGTATCAACTTGATTGAGCAACGGCTCGTCCGCCAGCAGCCGCCCCAGGTTTTCCACAATCAGATCAAAATGGCGGTCCCAAAGCCGTTCTGTGACTGCTGCCGTATGCGGTGTTATGAGAAGATTTTCCAGCGACCACAGCGGAGATTCGTCTGGCAGCGGCTCTTCGACGAAAACATCCAGGGCCGCTCCAGCAATGCGTTGTGTCTGTAATGCATGAAGCAGTGCGGCTTCATCCACCAGAGGTCCGCGTCCTACATTGATAAGATAAGCGTCCGCCTTCATCTTGCTGAGTCGCGATTCATTGATCATCCCCGTAGTTGACGGAGTGACTGGCGTGCAAAGCAGCACATAGTCAGCGCGCGGTAGCACCGTGTCGAGATCAGCAAGCGAGACGACCTCGTCGGCTTCTCCCTTACCTTTGCTCACGTTTTCCCGCACCGCAATCACATGCATGCCAAAGTATCTGGCGTGACCGATGAACGGATTCCCGATTCCGCCCACACCCACTACCACCACCGTTGCCCCGGAGACTTCTCTCGGGCGCGGAGTTTCCTTCCACAGCAGCGTCTGTGCCCACTTCTTTTCTCTTTGATACTTCATGGCTTGAGGAAGCCGCTTGGCCAGAGCGAGTAAAACAGACATCGCGTGTTCGGCCACCACCGGTCCATGCACGGTGCTGGAGTTGGTCACAATCACGTCACTGGCGATTAGCTCCGGATACATCAGTTGATGAACAGCCGCTGCCGGCGAATGGATCCAGCGCAGTCTCTTTGCGGCCACGAACTGCTCTGGTCGCAGCGACCATCCGATGAAAACATCCGTGTCTGCGATTTCCTGTGCTACGCGGTCGTAGTTTTCAAGCTGAAGAAAGTGAAAATCAGGAAAAGCGGATTGCAGCTTATCGCGCAGCCATGGCGGCGCATGCCAGAGTTCGAAACGATGATGGTGGACGATGAGGATTTTCATTTTTGTCGCTTTGCTCCAAACCGCCAGGCAGCATCTCTCATGGTTAACGCGACACGCGCCTGTTGCAGCGGGCTCGGCGCGACTCCGGCCTCGCCCTTGTTTTTAACATTCCGAGCGCAGGCGAGGGATCCCTACCATCTAACATTTTGTCGCTTTGCTCCAAACCGCTTTGAGGGTTTGACTCGTGGAGACCTTGCAGAGGCTCCTGTTGCAGCGGGCTCGGCGCGCGTGGCCTCGCCCTTTTCGCGATGTTCTCACCCTCTGTCATCTCGAGCACAGCCGGAGCCCATGCGACGGCGGAGTCGAGAGATCCCTAGGATGCCAATCGTGACCATGCAGCCACAAGACGTTTCTACGAGACAAGTTTTTGTAACGGGAACGCGATAAATAAGAAACGCCCTCAACCTGCATTTCTACCCTGCATTTGCACCACTAAGACCAATCTCAGGAGACCTTCTTCATCCGCAGATCTTTTCCGGTCATCTCCGCCGGCTGAGAGAAGCCGAGCATGCCCAGCACCGTGGGCGAGATATCCTGCAACGATCCATCTGGGCGCAATGAGAACTGCGCCGCCTCTTCACTCACCACGATGAACGGAACAGGATTCGTAGTATGTGCCGTGTGCGGGCCCCCCGTACCGGGGTCAATCATCATCTCGGCATTGCCGTGGTCGGCGGTAATAAGCATGGAGCCCCCAACGCGTTTGAGAGCCGCATAGATCTCACCCAGGCAGGCATCCACAGTCTCAACGCCTGTGACGGTGGGCGGAATCTTGCCGGAGTGCCCGACCATGTCCGCGTTGGCAAAGTTGACAATCACCACGTTGAAGGCCGAGTCGCTGGCGGCTTTCACCACGGCTTCCGCAATCCCGGCCGCAGACATTTCCGGCTTCAGGTCATAGGTGGCCACTTTTTGCGACGGCACCAGCACCCTGTCCTCTCCCGGGAACGGCTTCTCGATACCACCGTTGAAGAAGTACGTCACGTGCGCATACTTCTCGGTCTCGGCGACGCGGAGATTACGCAGTTGATGGTCAGCCATCACGTTGGCCAGAATGTTCTTCAGTGAATCCGGCTGCACCACAAATGGCAGTGCGAACTGCTTGTCATACTGCGTCATGCAGGTATATTTCAGATTTTTTGGAACCCGGCTGCGCGGGATGGCAGCATCCAGCCCTTCCGCATCGGGCAGGTCACGACCGCCATCAGCGGTCAATCCACTTTCGCGTGCAAGAACACGCGTAATCTGTCGCGCACGATCGGCCCTGAAGTTGAAGTTGATTACCGTATCATCGTCGCGAATCACGGCATTGGGCTGCCCCTGATTGTTCACACAGGTAAACGGAATAATGAACTCGTCCGTAACCTCGCGATGGTACGAGCCCTTGATTCCCTGCACCGGATCAACGAACTCCCCGCCTTCAGCCTTGCCCGCCACCATCGCGTCAAAGGCCTTCAGCTCGCGGTCCCACTTCTTGTCGCGATCCATGGCGTAATAACGGCCGCTCACGCTGGCGATCTTGCCCACACCCAGCTCGCGCATCTTCGCCTGCAACTGCTCCATGTAAACAGCGCCTTTGGTGGGAAGCGTGTCACGTCCGTCCATAAAGCAATGAACGTATGCTCGGTCCACGCCGCTTTGCTTCGCCATCCGCAGCAGCGCATACAGATGTTTCTGGTGTGAATGCACGCCGCCATCTGAGAGCAAACCGCAAAGGTGGAGCTGGCGTCCCCCGCTGCGCGCATTCTTCATGGCCTCAGCCAGGATCGGGTTCGAATAGATGTCACCTTTCTCGATCATGAGATCGATCTTGGTGATGTCCATGTACACCACGCGTCCGGCGCCGATGTTGAGGTGCCCGACCTCGCTGTTGCCCATCTGACCATCAGGCAGACCTACGGCAAGGCCGCTCGTGCGGATCAGCGTGTTGGGAAACTCTTTCAGCAGGCGATCGTAGACCGGCTTGCGTGCAAGTGAGATGGCATTCGCGGGCGAAGGTGGCGCATAGCCCCAACCGTCCAGGATTATCAGAACCAGAGGCTTATTCATGGCGGACAGGTGATTGTAAATCAGTGGCGAGGGTTGAACATCATTGGCAAAAGCAAAGCACGGGCGTGTGCTCCCGCGCGGCCATGTTCCTACTACGTGTTTATGAGGGCGAGGCCGACTAGCGCGCCGAGCCCGCTGCAACAGGCGCACGTCATTGCAGCCACGATCAAAACATCAAAGCGGTTTGGAGCGAAGCGACATTATTACGGCTTCGCCTGCTTCAGGTTAATCAATCCCACAGCTTCCGCTCCGTTCGGATCCACAGCATGGGCCCAGACGTTGGTGAACGCATCTTTCAACTCCGGATATTGTGCCACCAGGGCATTGGCCAGGCCGCGTGCATCTGCCTGCGTACCGTTGAAATCCGCCGTGCTGGGGACGGAATACCTGATGCTCAGATCAAAAGTATTACCCGTATACAGCGGGCTGATTTCCGTGATGTTGTAGGTCTTTCCGTTCGCGCTGAAAGCCACCGGAGTGCCACCCACCGGAACGTCCTTAGGCTGAACCGCGTTGGATTCCTGAATCACCTTGGAAAGCATGACGGTGTTCATGAACCGCACGGGAGCAATCAGGTCCCATGAGGTCAGGTAGTAAAACCACGCATTGTGCGCCTGGCCCTTGGTCTTGTATTCGCGCGCACGCTCCAGATACCAGAAGCCATCGTGGCCGATGGCGGCCACAGAATGAATCGTGTAGTTGGCGATCTTCCAACCTCCATTGTCCTGAAAGATAGTGGTGAGGACGTAAGGGCCTTTGCTGCTAACGATATCCTGAACCACGATACCGTATTTGCCGACAGGAAGATTAGGGATGTCGAACTCTGCGCCGTTTGCACCCATTCCCCTGGCACCGAATACGCCGCAGTAAAACTGGCCATCGGCACTCGGGGTTGGGCCTGTATCAAGCATGAAAGAAGTGCGGACCTGCGGCTTGGCACCAGCTATTGCAGCCTTGTTATCATTCACGGCGGCTTCTACACCGCCAAAACTTGATTGCAGCGATGGCACGGAATCAGCCTTCAGCGCGGCAGAGTCACCACGGCTGGCCTCATCAAAGGCCTTCTGTGCCGCAGCCTCAATCGAGGCACGCTGGTCAGGCGGAATCTCGTCCCGTGTCTGGCAGCCTTGCGACCACGCAGGTACGGCAGCAACAGCAAGGATTGACGCCATCAACAAAAGCTTTACGCTTGGTATTTTGGTCATTCGGTGTTCCATAATTTCTGGATTCTTCCTGAGCGTTCTCAACCAATATTATAGAAAGATGACCACACCAGTTTGAAGGTGGGCAGCTCTCGTCCAGTCTCTTTGATGCCATCCGGCAAAGCCCAGATGTATTGTTCACACTTGCGGGAAGCCTCTGTAAGTGATACAAAACGCAGGGCTGAACGTACATCACTCCGTAGTGTGCAGCAAAATCTCACAATCCCATCAAAGCACTCATTAAAATACGGGAGCAAGAGTTGATTGCAAGGGCGTTCAAGTGTTGAGAAGAGTAAAATCGGGTAGATTAACAACTGAGTCTGGCCATTCTATGAAGCTTTTTCAACCACTTGCGATGTCATTCGTGATTTCCACCTGCGTAGCCGCCTGGGCGTTCGCCGCCCCGCAGCAACCGCAGTTGAGCACCGGCATCTCCGCGGGCAATCAACCCTCGACCAAGATCCAGACCCAGAAAAAGACGGCTAAGAAGGTCGCCTCCGCAGCCAAGCCAACTCCTACTCCCGCGCCAACTCCCGTTCCCAGTCCAACGCCCTTGCAGGCCATGAAGCCGTCAGACATGCCGCCGGTGCCGCCGCAGGTCACGTTTAAGAACGGCCTTCTTACCGTCAACGCGGTGAACTCAACGCTATCAAGCCTTTTAACTGCGATTCGCAACAAAACCGGGATTGAAATTGAAGGAGCCGAACTGGCAGGACAGGACCGCGTAGCTATCTCTATCGGCCCTGCCTCGGAAGGCGAAGTTCTGGCCAGCATCCTGAGTGGATCGAGTCTCGACTATGTAGTCATGGGTCGTCCTGATAGCCCGACGATCGTACAGCGCGTCATGCTTTCCCGACGCTCACGGCCACCGGGTGCCCCTGTGGTCGCCAACGGCCAACCTGCGCCCAAGCCAAATGGCCAGCAGGAAGCCGATGAAGAAGGCGCGGACGATAACGGCATCGATCCAGACCAGCCGCAGGATACCGCCGTTCAGCCTCCGCCAGTACAACAGCAACCCGAAGGGCAGGCTCAACAACCGCCCGCAACGGACCAGCCCGCCCAACCCAAAACGCCAGAGCAGCTATTGCAGGAACTGAAAGAAATGCAGCAAAAGCAGTCTGGCCAAACGCCTGATCCAAACTCTGCACCACGGAAGCTTCCTCCACAGCCAAGGTAGGGAAGGTTTGCCAAAGCGGTCTGGAGCGAAGCGACAAAAAACGTAAGACAGGCCGGCTTGCGCGCCGAGCGGATCGTTTCGGGAGCCTTCAAGATTGACGTGCGATCCGGGATCTAAAGCGGTTTGCGCGAAGCGCAGCAAATGATGTCCCGAGCTCGCTGCCTCAGGAACCTCCATAGTGCATCCAAAAAGACTCGCTCTCAAGCGGTTTGGAGCGAAGTGACAAAAATGTTAGATCGTAGGGATCCCTCGCTGCGCTCGGGATTTTAAAAAACAAGGGCGAGGCCGTCCACGCGCCGAGCCCGCTGCAACAGGAGCCGGGGGAATGTGGGGAGAGGATTGAAGTAAAAGCGGTTTGTCGCGAAGCGACACAAAACGTAAGACAGGCCGGCTTGCGCGCCGAGCGGATCGTTTCAGGAGCCTTCAAGATTGACGGGGGATTCGGGATCTCCAGGGCGGTCTGCGCGAAGCGCTATGAATGAAGTCCCGAGCCCGCTGCAACAGGAGCCCGTAGGACGTGACCACATGAACCGCTCTTAAGCGGTTGGGAGCGCAAACGACAGAAACTAATGACTAGAAGCGGCGATGACCTGGGTCGCTGAGCCAGCAGTTGACTTGCTGGACTGATGCGAGAAGGCCCGGAGGATTGAACTAATGACTACGTAGCCGCAAGCGATGCCGAATACGAGAGAACAAACGATGGTTATCAGGACTGTTGAAGAAGCCAATAATGTTCGCATCTGGGTTCGGAAACTCTACTTAAGATGTTTGTTTCAAATCGCCGGTTGGATTACCCCGGCAATGTGATTGTCGGCTAACTCGCTGCAAAAGTATTCATTACTGATGTTGCTGGTCCGTCGATAGGCCATCATGGCCCTTCGTCATTTGGCCCGCAAGTAACTCATGTCACAAGGTTAAAGCCTTAGCAAACCCCAGGAGTTTGACCTGCGACATTCGCGGGACATAAGATACGGAGTAGAGCTGTGCATACTCCCCCGCGGACCTTTCTGTGTGTTCCCGCAAACTTTCCGGCGGGGAGTGAAGCATGCTCTGCCCAAGGTACCCGTATTAATGGCCATTAGCAGCATCACTGTGCGTGGCGCCCGCCAGCACAACTTAAAAAATATTTCGGTGGAGATTCCCCGTAACACGCTCACGGTGATTACCGGATTGAGCGGGTCGGGCAAGTCATCTCTCGCTTTTGACACCATCTATGCTGAAGGCCAGCGTCGCTACGTGGAAACGCTCTCCGCGTATGCGCGCCAGTTTCTCGACCAGATGGAACGTCCTGACGTTGACTCGATCGACGGACTCAGCCCGGCAATCTCCATTGAACAAAAGACTACATCGCGCAGCCCGCGTTCCACTGTAGGAACAATCACTGAAATCTATGACTATTTGCGCCTGCTTTATTCATCTGTAGGCATTCCGCACTGCCCAGAATGCGGAAAACCAATCAGCCGGCAGTCTGCCGAACAGATTGTCCATCAAGTTATGTCGCTGAAGCCGGAAGATCGCGTCATGGTGATGGCTCCTCTGGTCCGCGGGCGCAAAGGCGAGTTCAAGCAGGAACTGGCCAAGCTGGCCCAGCACGGCTACGTGCGAGCCCGCATTGATGGCGAGCTGCGCAACCTGGCTGAAGAACTGGATGACATTCAGCTCGACAAGCGCAAGAACCACACGATTGAAGTGGTGATTGACCGTCTGCTGGTGAAGCCCGGCATTGAGAAGCGGCTGGAACAGTCCGTGGCTACGGCCATGAAGCTTGCCAACGGGCTGGTGCAGGTGGCAGTAGTCGGTGGCGAAGAGCAGCTTTATTCCTCGCGCATGGCCTGTCCCGATTGCGGTATCAACATTCCTTCGCTGGAGCCACGCTCATTTTCTTTCAACAGCGTGTACGGCGCCTGCAAAGAATGTAACGGACTGGGGAGCAAATATGATTTTGATCCAGCCAAGATCGTCGTTGACTGGTCCAAGCCTCTGCTCGATGGCGCTCTCGGCCCCGGTTCGGGCTCAAGCTATCTCCAGCGCATGCTGGATATCGTGGCCACGGCCTTCAAGATCGATCTCTCCACGCCGTTTGAAAAGTTTTCGGCTAAAACGCAGAACCTTCTGCTCTATGGCCCGGAAGAACGCGAAGCGCCACGGCTGGGCTTTCGCGGTGTGATCGGCTTCCTCAAGCAGAACATGGAAGAGTCCACATCAGAGGGATATCGCGAGTGGCTTTTGGGATACATGTCCGCCACCGCCTGCCCTGCCTGCCACGGCATGCGGCTGCGTCCAGAGAGTCTGGGCGTAAAAGTAAACGGGCTCTCCATCGCCGAATTTACCGGGCTCTCCGTTGGCCGCGCCGTTGAAGCCGCGGCAAAGATCCAGTTGAACGAACGTGAAACGACCATCGCCGGCCGCGTCTTGCATGAGATCCGTGAGCGACTCCAGTTCCTCAACGCAGTCGGTCTCGGCTACATATCACTCAGCCGTTCAGCCGCAACGCTCTCCGGCGGCGAAGGCCAGCGCATACGCCTGGCAACACAGATCGGCTCGCGCCTGCGCGGTGTGCTCTACGTACTCGACGAGCCCTCCATCGGCCTCCACCATCGTGACAACGATCGCTTGTTGCAAGCGCTGGAAGCATTGCGTGATCTGGGCAACACGGTTCTCGTTGTCGAGCATGACGAAGAAACCATTCGTCGCGCTGACTATGTCATTGATCTTGGTCCCGGTGCAGGCCTGCATGGCGGCGAGGTGGTAGCGTCAGGCACGCCGGAAGAAATCACGCACATCCCCGGCTCGCTCACCGGACAATATATTGCCGGCCATCGCAGCGTCGCCACGCGCTTTGAGCCTCGCCCGACCAATGGTAAAGCCATCACCATTCTGGGTGCGCGGGAAAATAACCTCCGCAACCTGGATATTACTTTCCCGCTCGGCGTACTCACGGTCGTCACCGGCGTTTCCGGATCAGGCAAGTCAACGCTGGTGAATGACATTCTCTATAGGGCGCTTGCGCAGAAGCTATACCGCTCGCGTGAAGATCCCGGCGAGCACAAGTCGATTACCGGAACCGAGCACATTGACAAAGTCATACGCATTGACCAGTCGCCTATCGGACGGACGCCGCGTTCCAATCCGGCCACCTACACCGGTGTCTTTACCCATATACGCGACTTGTACGCCATGCTGCCGGAATCACGCGAGCGTGGCTATAAAGCCGGGCGCTTCTCATTCAACGTCTCCGGCGGACGCTGTGAACATTGCCAGGGTGAAGGCGAACGCCGCATTGAAATGAATTTCATGCCGGACGTGTATGTTCTCTGCGAGGTCTGCGGCGGCAAGCGCTACAACCGTGAAACTCTTGCGGTCAAGTTCAAAGACAAATCCATCGCCGACCTGCTGGAGATGTCAGTCTCTGATGCCCTGCCGATCCTCGAAGACATTCCGCAGATACGCCAGCGTTTGCAGACGCTCGAAGACGTGGGACTCGGTTACATCAAGATCGGCCAGTCTGCCGTAACGCTTTCCGGCGGCGAAGCGCAGCGCATGAAGTTGGCCAAGGAGCTATCCAAGCGCCAGACCGGACGTACCCTCTACCTTCTGGACGAGCCTACTACCGGTCTGCATTTTGAAGATGTAAGCAAGTTGCTTGAGGTCATACATCGCCTCACCGATCTGGGAAACTCCGTCATCATCATTGAGCACAACATGGATGTGATCCGCAATGCTGACTGGCTGATTGATCTTGGCCCGGAGGGCGGCGAAGATGGCGGACGCCTTGTGGCCCACGGAACTCCAGACCATGTTTCGAAAATCAAGAAGTCGTACACCGGGCAGGCCTTAGTTGATTACCTACGTCACACGCGCAAGTAACTGAAAATACAATGCTCTGGCTCATCCGTTCTGGATTTAGAAAACCTTTAGTCCAAATGTTGGAGTTCGACGTTTCTCCCTTAAAGTTCTCTCAACCTTCTCCTTATACCTGGGCACAAATGAAGGGGTAGCGAACTTTGGCTTCCAACGTTTTCTCGCTACCCCTTTAACCTTCTCAAACAAAACGCCCCTTCTGGAAGATTTCCGCCGATAGTGTAAAGTTGTAAACGATCGAGCCCGGAATCATTTTGGAATACCAGGACCCAATCCCGCCCGACCAAACCGTTGCTCAACTCCCGCTGGAGATGGTGCAGCCCGCCGCGCCCGAAGAAGTGGATTTGATTGATGTGGCGCTCATTTTGATCGTTGCGTTTCTGGCCATGGTTGTCGGAACGCTGGTCACCATTGCGGGCTACATGCTTGCTCACCGCCAGCACACGTTTGATCCCAGATTGCTGTCAGAAAATGTAATGGTGGTGCTGCCGGCGCAGTTGGTGGCATACCTAATCGTGGTTGGATTCATGGCGTTCATTGTCGCGGCCCGACATAATCGAACGCTGGCAGAAGCCATCCATTGGAACTCCCCTTCCGGCAAACGCTGGTTGCAGGCGCTGGGAGGCGGAGCAGCCATGGGCTTCGGATCGCAACTTGCTTCTGCCTTCCTGAGCCGCTGGATCCCCAAGTCTCTGCCCATTGACCAGTATTTCCGTGACACCTCTTCGGCTTACCTGCTGGCCGGATTCGGTATCTTCATCGCTCCATTTGTGGAAGAGGTTTTCTTCCGCGGCTTTGTGTTTCCTGCCCTCGCACGCTGGACGGGTCCAGCCATTTCCGTCATCATCACGGCCGGAGCCTTTGCAATGCTTCACCAGGGCCAACTCGCGCACGCCTGGGCGCCATTGCTGATTCTCTTCGTCGTTGGAACCGTACTGACCATCGTGCGTGCGCGCACCAACTCAGTCTCAACCTGTGTTCTGGTCCACATGGGATACAACGGCGCACTGTTCGGCATGCTCTTCTTCGCTACGCAGGGATTCCGGCATCTGGAAAAAGCGTTTTAACCTGTCGCTTCGCTCCAAACCGCTTTGAGTGCATTTCTCCTGGCCACGTCGTCGAGCGCCTGTTGCAACGGGCTCGTCGCGCGTGGACGGCGCGAGCCCTTGTTGCTTGTCACCATCGCGATACCCGTGTGGCACAGCCGCCATCGACGGTGCGGATGTTCGTAGCAGAAATACATAGATCCTTCGACTCCGCTCCGACTGCACTCAACAAGATGACAAAAAGAAAAACAAGGGCGAGGCCGTCCACGCGCGACGAGCCCGGTGCAACAGGAGCCCGTAGGACGTGACCACATGAATCGCTCTTAAGCGGTTTGGAGCCCAGCGACAAAATACATAGACCCTTCGACTACGTGCTCGCATCCGCTCGCTCTTAGCTCAGGGTGACAAGGGTTGAGTGTTTCGCGGAAATACCTTGTATCGGCATCCACGCCACCGGCATCCTCGGGGTTCCTCTCTCGCCGTCGCATGCGCTCCGGCATAGCTCGGAATGACAGCGTGAAAATATTTCGTCCTCGCGGGCTTTCCCCCAATCAAGCCATTTGCGTTAAAGTAATCCTGACCCTATGAACGTTACTTCCCGCGAACAGCTCCTTCAACTCCTTGCCCAGAACTCCTTCCGCCTTGGCGATTTCACTCTTTCCTCCGGCATCAAGAGCGACTACTACATTGACTGCCGCACCACCACGCTGCACGCCAAGGGCGCGGAGTTTACCGGCCACGTTTTTTACGACCTGATCCGCAGCCAGGAATGGAAGGCTGACGCCGTCGGTGGCCTCACCATGGGCGCCGATCCCATCGTCGTCGCCGTCTCGGTCATCAGCTCGCAGGCAGGCTCGCCGATTCACGGCTTCCTCGTCCGCAAGACAGAAAAAGCGCATGGAATGGGCCGCAAAGTGGAAGGCTTCCAGCAAAAAGGCGCGAGCGTCGTGATTGTTGACGACGTATGCACCACCGGCAGCTCAACCATTCAGGCCATCGAAGCCGCACGCGAATTTGGGTTCAACATCGTGGGTGTGGCCTGCCTGGTGGAACGCGAAGAAGCCAAAGGCCGTCCTGACGTGGAGAAAGCCGCTGGCCCAGTCCCTTTCATTTCCGTCTTCAAGTCCAGCGAAGTTAAGGCCGCGCACGTGAAGTGGAAACAGAATCCGCAGACATTGGCCTACGCCGGCGCGTGTGAAGTTTGCGGACGTCCCGCGGTCACCAACTCGCCGCGGCTCCGATGTGAAGCGCACAAGTCGTGACCGGACCGGTAAACGGCCTTTCAGATAAAATATAAAGAATGATCAAAACACTTGAATGGACCAGCCAAGGCGTCAGCTTTATTGACCAGACACGCCTTCCCACCGAAGAAATCTACGTAGTCTGCAAGACCTATGAGGAAGTGGCCGCTGCCATTCGAGATATGACCGTCCGCGGAGCGCCAGCCATTGGCGTGGCGGCTGCCATGGGCGTCGCGTTGGGAATGCAGCAATCCACCGCAACAGATAAGGCTGCCTTCAGTGCACATTTTGATCGCGTGGCAAAACTGATCGGTGAAACACGCCCCACCGCGGTAAATCTTTTCTGGGGCATCCGTCGCATGAAGGCGAAGTTTGATTCCCTTGCCGGACGTCCGATCCCGCAGATAAAAGACGCGCTTATAGCCGAGGCCCAGTTGATGCTGCTGGAAGACATTGCCTCCAATGAAGCCATGGGAAAACATGGTGCGGTTCTCATGCCGAGCTCCGGCAGCGTGCTCACACATTGCAACGCCGGCGCGCTGGCCACGTGCGGTTATGGAACTGCTCTGGGCGTAATCCGTGCCGCGATTTCAGCCGGGAAAAAGATCCACGTCTATGCAGATGAAACACGGCCTTTCCTTCAGGGATCGCGACTCACCGCCTGGGAACTGATGAAGGATGGCATTCCCACCACGGTTATCGCTGACAACATGGCCGGCGCCATGATGCGCCAGAAAAAGATTCAAGCCGTCATCGTCGGCGCGGACCGCATTGCTGCAAACGGTGACGTGGCCAACAAGATCGGGACCTATTCCGTGGCGGTGCTGGCCAAAGAACACGGCATCCCTTTTTACGTGGCTGCTCCGTTTTCAACGGTGGATTTGAACACTCCTGATGGTGACCACATTCCCATTGAGCAGCGTTCACCGCTGGAAGTAACGCATCATGCAGGCAAGCAGGTGGCTCCAACCGGAGTGATGGTGGAGAATCCGGCATTTGACGTTACGCCTAATAAATACGTGACGGCCATCATCACCGAACGCGGGGTCGCCAGGGCGCCGTTTGCAGAATCGCTCAAAGATATATCCGAAGCTGCCGCAGTCACCGTGTGACCGCATGCCGGCGTAAACACCCAGCCGCCAAACCTCTATGACGCCATCCGCTGAACACTGATGCCCGCTCCGTCCGCTTCATAACCTTCATCAGTCAGGGTCTTGAGTGCTGACGAACGCAACGTGGCTTCATCGGCGTTCCGGGGCAGATCACAATGACGGCGAATCACTTCTCCACCGGCCTGTATGCGCACCAGCCATTTGGATTTTGTTGTGTCCCACGATATTTCCACCCGATCAGCCTGCATGGTTCCCTCCTTGCATCCAACTCTATCTTTAATCCAGCAATCAGCACAGCATCGTCTTCAGATTCGGACTCACAATCAACTTCGCCTCAGTTGCTTTTTGCACGTCTTCCGCCGTGAGACCTTCAGCTACTTCTTCCAGGACCAGTCCCTGCGGCGTCACCGTGATGTATGCCATCTCCGTCACAATGGTGTTTACCACCTTCAGGCCGGTCAGAGGCAACGTGCATTTTGTCAGGATCTTCGGGGCGCCTTCGCGCGTGGTGTGCTCCATGGCAATCACCGTCCTGCGTGCGCCTGCTACCAGGTCCATGGCTCCGCCCATGCCCTTCACCATTTTTCCTGGAATCATCCAGTTGGCCAGGTTGCCTTCCTGGTCCACTTCCATGGCGCCCAGCACGCTGAAATCAATATGGCCACCGCGAATCATGGCAAAAGAATCGGCGCTGGAAAAGTACGACGTTCCCGGAATCTCCGTAACGGTTTCCTTGCCGGCGTTGATCAGGTCAGCATCTTCATCGCCTTCAAAAGGAAACGGCCCAATGCCGAGCATGCCATTCTCACTTTGCAGGACCACCTCAATGCCTTCCGGCACATAATTCGCCACAAGCGTCGGCATGCCGATGCCCAGGTTCACATAGAAACCGTCTTGCAGGTCGCGGGCAATGCGCTTCACAATGCGCTCACGCATCTCCACGTCTTTCGATCTTGCCACTTTGTTTACTGGCGTTGTTGCCATAGTTAGTTTTCCCTGATCTCATCGCCCACGCGGATGGAGCCGCCTTCCAGTATTTCTGCCCGCAACCCGCCGCGATGTTGCAATGCCTGAATCACTTCTTTACCTGTCAGCTTCTTTAGATGGCCGCAAGGCTCGCAGAGTTTAAGCCCGCGCAAGCGCACATCGCCAACATGAAACTCCCGGCCCACCAGGTGATTCAACGCGACGCCAAGGGTGAGGATGTTGCGCCGTGACTCCGCAGCGCTCAACTCCAGTTTGTAGTCGCGGTCCGCTGCTTCCAGGGACTCCTGCTCAATCAGCGTCACCTGATTGTTCGGCAGCTTCTTGGAAAACGAGCCTTGTTCACGCGCATAACGGTCGCCTTCAAGACCGGCCCCGGCAATCGCCGTTACCTCACCGACTGATTGCATCGGCTCCAGCCGCACCGGCCCGATATGGATGGCCACCACCACGCCGGTGTTTACCGTCCGCTTCGCCGATTGCTCGTCGCTTATCTTGATTCCACCTTGGGTTGCCATACTTCACTCCAGCTAAGCCCGTTTGCGTACTGTGCGCTTTTCAATCCGCTTCTCACCCTTCGTGGCCAGGACAACACGTTTCACATAAACGCTGGGAACATGGATGCCATCAGGGTTGAGCGCGCCGGTCTCCACAATCTCCTCCACCTCGGCGATGGTAACCTTCGCCGCCGTTGCCATTACCGGGTTAAAGTTGCGCGCCGTCTTGCGGAACATCAGGTTGCCCCAGCGATCGGCTTTCCACGCCCGCACCAGCGCAAAGTCCGCCTTGAGCGCCTTCTCCATGATGTACTGGCGGCCATCAAACTCTCGCATCTCCTTGCCTTGCGCCACCATGGTGCCGGCGCCAGTCGGCGTGAAAAACGCCGGGATACCTGCGCCGCCGGCGCGGATACGTTCGGCCAGTGTTCCCTGCGGCGTCAGCTCAAGCTCGACCTTGCCGGTGAGCACCATCTGCTCAAAGACTTTGTTTTCGCCCACGTAAGAGCCAATGTGTTTCCTGATCTGGCCAGTATGCAGCAGCTTGCCCAGGCCAAAGGTATCCACACCGGCATTGTTGGAGATTGTGGTCAGGTCCTTGACCCCCTTGCGGACCAAGGCCTCAATCAGGTCCTCTGGAATCCCGCAAAGGCCGAACCCTCCGACCATGATGGTGGCGCCGTCCTGCACATCGCGGACCGCCTCGTCTGCACTGGCAACGACTTTATTCATAAACACAAGATTCTATAGAGCACGATGGAGCGCTGCAAATGGCCAGGTCGTAAGCGAGCGATGACAGAAATGACGAAAACTGACTGGCAAAACGATACCAAACAAATGGCAAAGCATGGCAAACGCGTAGCAAGCGCATCGCAAAATTAGTTTTGCCGTCATCTAAGCCGCATTCTTTCAATAACTTAATAGCAAACCATGGCACAAAACAAAACATACAAAACATACAGAACAAACAGAACAAATCAAAACAGAACATACCAACAGCTTGGAAAATAAGTCTAACTAGATCAAAAGCAACGCCGACTGCAACCCCAAAGACAAAAACAAAACCCAGACCCAAGTGAATGCCCCTGTCATCTAAAAGCGTAGTCGGAGCGCATGCGACGGCGTAGTCGAGAGATCCCGAGAGATCGAAACCATGACGATCCCGATTCAGGGAACTCACTTGAGAAACTATGTTCTTAGCCTCGCCTTTGCCAACAACCGTGGCGATTCCCCATTCACAAAGCGCCGAAGGCGCGAAACAGCCTAGCCCCGACCGTGACAGGTTGTTACGAAACTCTGCTCAGATTACCGGATGGCAGGATGATTCAAACGGTAAAGGCGCGGTGAATGGCTGCAAAAGGAGTTCAGTCCGAAGCGAATCGGGCAATTAGTTCTAAC
>Ga0080027_10000039_pt1 | contig 47327 bp, 50 predicted proteins | sample OrgsoiDNA2013046_FD_70962 | JGI IMG/M metagenome (GOLD analysis project Ga0080027, IMG submission 70962) | Permafrost soil microbial communities from the Arctic, to analyse light accelerated degradation of dissolved organic matter (DOM) -... | ecosystem: Environmental > Terrestrial > Soil >... | reverse complement strand
ATATCGGATTTTTCGAGCGCCTTCTTGACGTTCTTCTTTCCCGGTATTTCGAATTTGCCTTTTCCAAACGGATAATCTTCCTGCTTAACAAGCCCGTCAACAATGGCCTTGTTTAAAATTGTACGCAAAGACCTGCAATATATTCCTATAGTGGTAGGGGAGTTGCCCTGATCGGATAGCATCCATTTTTCATACTTTTTCAAAAAATCAACGTTTACCTGACTAAATGAAAGACTATCCTTAGTGAAAGCGGAAAATGACTTCTTTGCTGCCCCATAGCTTACAGCGGTACCGATCCTGTCGTCCTTTTCCAATTCGCTTACATGTTCCTCAAAAGCAGCAAGAACGTCACCAGACGCCCGGCGTTGCGTCCTGAACTTTCTGTCAAATGCTGCGAACGAAAAGACGGTTAATTCGTTAATAATTTTCTGCGCCTTACTTTCGGCATCCCCCAAAACCAGTTTTATATCTTTGTATGTTCCCCGCGCACCGGTTGCTATTGTCTTTTCGTAGTCGGTTTTAGTTGAATATATTTTTTCCTTTTTCTTAGGGTCAATTACGGTATAGTATTTTCTTTCCCGGTTAAAGGTTACCCGAAGTTTTACAGGAAATTTTTTATCAGGGTCAGGAATTGCCCCTTTTTTAACCCGGTTATCAAGAATTATATGCGTAGTTACTGAATCAGGCATTTAGTGATTTTAATAAGTTGCACACAAAAACGTACACAAAACGTAATAATGTCTAATAAAGTGTAAGGTAGCTCCGATAAGTGAATTTTGGAAATGTATGCTGTAAACCTTTAACAACAAGGGTTTCATGGCTGTTTTGAATATGTTGATAGTAAAGCCAACTAATCCTTGAAAACCCCAAATTTTGACTACGGATCAAAAGGTTTCAGGTTTGAATCCTGACGGGGTCACAAATGAAAGGATTACCAGTTGGTGGTCCTTTTTTTCATTTTACGCCTTCTTACTTTTTGAATCTGATTTTCAGGATTTTGTAACAGTGACCTGCATTTTTGTATTTGTACCTTTATTGAGGTAAATATTATTGAAAACCACGATAATCCACAGAAACAATAAAATAGAACTTTAAAATATGCATAGTCTCCCGGTCAAAATATTTATAATTGTTCTTATTGTAATTGTTTTTTGTGTCAGGTTTTTTTATTCCCACCAAAGCCTATCAAATAAAAATGGGATCTTCTCTGTGTTTAACAAGACAAGGATTACCTTGATTTTAGTAGTGTTAATACTTTTCATGGTATATGCCATTTTTTTTTAGTTTGAACGGTTCCGACACATTATATTTCTTTACGGGACTATGCCAGGTGATCCAATTCAATACGCTGACACAACTTGGTACATCATGATTTAACGCTGCATTAACTTTACAAGTCATAATTTATACCTGCCGCCAAGTTTAATGGATATAATGTAATGCGCACCAATTGGAAATTTTGGGTATGGTTGGTTTTTGGTATTTCATCCACTTTGCGAATTCATGCGCAACAAAAAAATACGGATCCTGAGAAAGTTTCTGACTCTGCGTTGGAAAAAAAAGATCTCATTTACAGAAGTGTCAAACATCCAGCCGAAACCGATTCATTGCAGGTACAACAAAGAAAACGATATAGAAGAGCTGCGATCTACTCTGCCATCCTTCCCGGCGCAGGGCAGGTGTATAATAAAAAATATTGGAAAGTTCCACTGGTTTATGCCGGCCTTGGCATATCTGCCTACTTTTATTTTACCAACAAAATCATCTTCCAACAAACGCAATATGCACTGGATGTAATCTACAATGGCAGTCCTCCCGACAGTGTAGCAAAAGTTCAACCCTATCTTCAGCCATTCGTAAAAACAGGAGATGTTAACGGTCTTATTGACGGGCGGGATGAAGCCAGGAAAAATCAGGATTATTCCGTTTTATTTTTCTTCTTATTTTACGGTTTAAATATATTGGATGCAACGGTGGATGCACATTTGAAAGATTTTGACGTCGGCAGCGACCTGAGCTTTAAAATAATGCCGGTCATTATCCCGGGGCCCACGCCTGCCACCGGAATCATGGTAGCTTTCAATGTACACAAACCCAGATTCGAATTTCGGCCTATGAATTGACTTCAATGAGTTTGAATTATAACACGCGAATCCTCGCCCCGTATCTGATGGAAATATGGTTGGTTGTATAATAAGCTGCGTTTGATATAGAAACCGGCGTATAATATCCTGCAAAAAAAGATATCCTGTTGTACAAAACTGCGGAAGCTTCTCCAAAAAATGACAAACCGAATCCTTTTGGATTTGGGGATTCATTTATGATCACGGAATTTGTGACTTTGACCTCCGAATTATTCAATAAAAAAAACAAACTGGGACCCGCAGACAGTTCCAAACTGAAATTACGTTTATTGATGACCTTGTAACCTATACCAAAGGGGAAAGAAAGAACGTCAGACTTAAAAGTGGTTATAGTATGGAAACTAACATTGTCATCAAATTCATGAGCGTGTTTAAATTGATAGTAGTCTGTCCTGATCACGAAAAACAACCTCCCGTAATTGCGCTGTAAAAACAACTTTAATCCTACTTCGAAAAGAGGAGAAACCTGCGATGGGTAATCTCCTGCTTCATCCTCTGGTTTAAAGCTAAATCCGCCACCTTCAGTGACGGAAAGACGATTGGAAGAAGCGCCAAACCCTAAAAATACCTGGGCAGGATATTTCATTTTAGGATGGATGGCAATGTTCCCGCCGGCCATTTTGTTAAAAAGATCTGTTAAAGACGAACTATTATAGACCACCCTTTCAATGAGTCTCAGTTCATCAGGATTTTTTTGCAGGACAGCGCTAAAATACGCTGCCAGCTGATGGCGAAATTCCTGGGATTCGATCACTTCTCCATTCTGAATAAATTCCTTATAGAACAACTCCTGCAATGGGCCATTGCCTGCATTCACATAAAAATTTGACCTTTTCCCACCGGCGAATTCAAACAATCGGTAATAGCCATTGTTATACAGTTCATGAAGGAAAGTGGAAATTTCCCTGAACACATTCGTTGAATCCTCCTGACCCACATTATAGTCTGTTGGATTCGTCAGTCGTTTTCCCTTGTATGAGACATAGACATCGGAATTTCCAATCGAAAACATCTTACAATTATCTGGTGTTAAACTGACAAGGGCAGAAGACCCGGCTGCCCGAAAGGATACTTCCGAAGGAATGTTTCCTGACTCCCTGAAATGAATAAATTTGCCTTTAAACGTGTCACTTTTCAGATTGACGTAATAACCGTCTGTGTCAGGATTTTGAGAATATAAATGGAAATGAAAGGCTAAGCATATGCAACTAATCAGAAAAGGTTTGTAAATATGCATGTGAAGGAGAGATAATTTGAAGAAATTGAAGATACTTCATCCTTTCTGAACCAATAAGAATAAACTGATGAGCAAAGGGCTATTCAAAAAAATTTCAATAGCTGTATCATTTACGGTTTCTTTGGTAATAGCGGCTTCCGCGCAAAAGCTGCCTGTGAATCCGGGGCCTTATCAGCCAACTGAAGGATCGTTTAAACAATACCAATACCCGGAATGATTTAGGAATGCGAAGTTTGGTATAAGGGACCATTGGGGTTCGCAGACTGTGAAAAAAGAAATATTTATCCGGTAAATCTGACAGGGAATGCGGCGCTCTCAATTTCTTTTTATATTCGGTGAATTAAACCGGGATTATGGAATCAATAGAACAGAAGTTATTTGTAAAAAGTCTCGGGGAATCCAGGAGCCTTGTTTTAGAATCCAATGACCGGGGAGAAGTTATTGAATTAATTAAAAATATCATTAAACAGACATCTTCTATTCCACCGGTATATAGTGAGCATTGGGATAATAAAAAATATAAGGATGCAGCCAGGGCAAACGCGATCCAGTTACTTCAGATGGATTTGGAGGGAATGGAGAATGGTTCGTATTATATCTGGGAAATAATCCATTTCCAGATTACCACATCCATCCTTTTGCTGGATGTGGTTTATACGGATGGCGGCATTGACCGGGTGAACGAAATAATAGGGGAAGATCTTTAATTAATATTTTTTTACAGATCCACATGCCTGCAGATACTCTTTATTTTCATTCCGAAGGAAAATCGGATAATCATTTTGATGCCATCGTGATCGGCTCCGGCATCAGTGGCGGATGGGCGGCCAAAGAATTATGCGAACTGGGCATCAAAACGCTGGTCTTGGAGCGAGGAAGAAACGTTCAGCATATCAAAGATTACCCAACGGCCACCAAACATCCCTGGCAGTTTATTCATCGCGGCAGGATATCGGAAGCACTCGAGAAAGAAAATCCCATCATCAGTAAATGTTATGCGTTTGACGAAGCGGCACAGCATTTTTTTGTAAAGGATAAAGAACATCCTTATGTTCAGGAAAAACCGTTCGACTGGATCCGGGGTTACCAGGTAGGTGGAAAATCACTGATGTGGGCACGCGAAACACAGAGATGGAGCCGCTACGAATTTGAAGCTCCGGCAAGAGATGGTTTTGCGGTTGATTGGCCCATCCGATATGAAGACCTGGCTCCCTGGTATTCTCATGTTGAAAAATTTGCAGGTATCAGTGGAAATAAAGATGGAATAGATAACCTGCCTGATGGTGAATTCCTTCCTCCCTGGGAATTCAACTGCGTGGAAAAAAGCATGCAACAGAAAGTGAATGCACATTATTTGAACCGTCGGATGTTAATGGGACGCTGTGCAAACCTGACAAAAGCCGGAGAACTTCAGTTGCAGCAGGGCCGCGGGCAATGTCAGGCAAGAAATCTTTGCAGCCGCGGTTGTCCTTATGGCGGTTATTTCAGTTCCAATTCATCCACTTTACCCTGGGCCGAAAAAACCGGCCATCTAACCCTGCGTCCGGATTCTGTGGTTCATTCCATTATCTATGATGATAAAAAAGGGAAGGCCAGCGGCGTGCGGGTCATCGATGCAAAAACAAAACAGACCACAGAATATTTTGCCCGGATCATTTTTGTAAATGCGGCCTGTTTAAACAGCAATCTAATTTTATTGAATTCAACATCGAAACGGTTTCCCGCAGGACTTGGCAACGAAAATGATATCCTGGGCAGGTATATTGCATTTCAGAATTACCGTGGTTCCATTTCCGCCGGCATCGATGGTTTCCAGGACACATACTATTCCGGGCGAAGGCCGGTTTCGCCCCTGATGCCGAATTTCAGAAATGTATATAAACAGGAAGAAGATTTTCAAAGAGGTTACCTGGTTTTCTGGGGCGCCTATCGCAACACAGGGGATGACAATGCAGATCCGGGGATCGGTGCGGAATTCAAACAATCCATGTCGGAAGCCGGAGACTGGTCTGCTTATATGTCCATGCAGGGAGAAGTGATTCCCAAAAAAACAAATCATGTCCGGCTCAGCGGGAACCTGAAAGATGAATGGGGGATACCCCAGCTGATCACGTCAGTCGCCTATGATGAGAACGATGAAAAAATGGTGAAAGATTTTTTGAACCAGGGCGCTGAAATCCTGGACACAGCCGGCTGCAAAAATATCGTGCAGAACGATAATCAACAGGCCCCGGGCCTGGATATTCACGAGATGGGTGGTGTTCGGATGGGGAAAGACCCTGCGACTTCCATGCTCAATCAATGGAACCAGTTACATGGCTGTAAAAATGTTTTTGTAACAGACGGTGCCTGTATGACTTCCGTAGGCAATCAAAATCCTTCCTTAACTTTTATGGCACTTACAGCGCGTGCGGCCAATCATGCTTTCGAAGAATTAAAAAGGGGAAATCTGTAATTTAAAACTTTTAAATTCCTTCCCATTTCTTTTACCGGAAATTACCCTGCTTTTACCGTCTTAAAGACCGGAACCACCTATTCCGTCTTGCCCGGATGATCTTACGATTTTAGTTTTACCGGAAATAAAAATATTTATCATGTTAAAACGCCTTCGGGAATTAAGAATTATATCCCCCCTTTTCAAAATATATGAATTTTGTATCCGTATGGCTTATTATAAAAATCCTTACCTGGTTGAATAGTGAAAACAACAGATAGCCATGTTAAAATGGCTGACCTGCATTCGGTCATTGCAGATATTCTTTCTTAAAAGCGATATCCGATATTGATACAATACCTGAATCCAACACTCCAGAAATTGGAGATACCGTTTTTGCTGACTCCCTCGCTGCTCGAAATATCTTTTAATAACGGGAACTTCGCTTTGAGCGCTTCCAGAATAGCCTGAACTTGTTCATTATAATCCCCGGAACTTCCATCCAGTCTGATATTAAAATGATAGCTCGAAAGGCCAGGACCCAACAACACACAATCAATTACGAACCTGTTTTTAATAACGAATTGATACCCCAGTTCAACACCCACATTGAAGAAATCCACCGTTGTATTGAGCAACAGATTGTCTGCCGGATTCAATGAGTCCTTTCCGGAACGCTGGTTATTGAAATGATAATAACTTACAAACGGAGCCAGGTATATACCGCGTGGCGCATTGTATTTATTTTCATCGCCCAGGTAAAACCGGTAATCTCCTCCAATGCTGAACCCGCTTTTTTTCTTATCGGAATCAAAGGAAAGGGAGCTGTTAGAGATGACAGTGGGTACCGGAAACTGGATGATGCCTCCGAAAATCGTGAAACTTCTTTTCTTGGATAATACCCTTTCGTAATTTATCTGAACACCGCTATGATATAAAATCCAGCTGGTAACATTTACTTTAACCGTGTTTTTATAATCCTTGCTCTGAGTAACTACAATCGTATCCTTATACTGGGCAGATGTTTGAAGGGAAATAAATAATACAATGAATAAAATACCGGAAGTCCTTAAAAATGTAAGGAGCTGGAATGAAGATTTGCTGTTTGCCGCTGGATTCATCATGTTGTTTAAGTTTGCCGATTGTTTATGAATTCGCCCTGATCATTTTATCTTCTGCCTCTGGGTGCACTTTGAGCGGGACGTTGACTGGGAGCTGTCTGCCTGCTGGACTGGTTAAAATTATTTGTCCGCATTTCCCCCCGGTCCCTTGTCTGTTGCTGCTGGTTCAGTTTGTTTATTTCACCCTGTCGGTTTTGTGGAACATTCTGCCAGCTGTTCCCACTTCTTTCCTGCCAGCCGTTTCCATTTTTCTGAAACACATTTCCCTGTTTATCCGCCATAACATTATTATTTGAAGCTGCGGGTTGTGTTGAAGGTAATCTATTATTGGGATTATTTGTTGAAGGTCGTGTAGCAGGTTGAGTGGAAGGCAAGGAATTATTTGGATTTCCGGTAGAGGGTCTTGTGGCGGGGAGGGTAGAAGGTTTTGCAACCGGCATGGGTCTTACCTGGTCGTTGGTACTGACGCCTTTATTATTTCTGTAAATATTATTATTGATAGTAACATTATTATTTCCACCTCTGTAATAGGGTGTTGCCACGGGTGGTCTGTATCCGGGTTTTGGATAATATGGAGGCCGGTAATAAGGAGGATAACCCGGACGATGATAATAAGGTGGCCGGTACATGGGGGGTCCCCAATAGCCGCCATGGTAATGTCCACCACCATAATAATTAAAATTAAACCATCCGGAACTATAGTGAAATCCAACACTCCAGCCATAGTATGGATTATACCGCATGCTAAATCCATAAGTTACCGGCCGCGGATAATAATAGGGCCCGTACCATGGATTGTAATAGTACCCCGTTCCGTAAATTACCGTACCCCCATATACATAGGTCCCCATATAACCGGGTGTATAACCGACATATACATATTGAGGAGTCGTTTCATATATATAAACATATTTCACATTGTAAACAGGAACCGTTGCGGGGATCTTATTTACCTCAGCAGGTCGGGTTGTTGAAACGGTCCAGGGACCTTTGGGGCTGATGGCTTCAAACCAGATCCCGTTTTCAACGCAGTAATATGTTTTGTTCGATAAGAGAACGGTGGAACTGGTATTGATTGAATATTGTATATTGGTTCCTTCAATAGCTTTGAATTGCGGTTCTCCGTTATAATCCACTTTTGCAGTAGCCGTTTTTCTATCCACTTTCGCGGTTTGCGGTATCTGGGCATCCATCACCGCGTCCTGTGCCTGATCGGTTCCGGCCACACTCGATAATACATCATCTTTTGGTGAACCCACCGGTATTTTCGCAAAATCAGCGGGCAGGTTATCCGAGGACCGGTAAGTCCAGGGACCTTTCAGGCTCGCTGATACATACCATCTTCCGGATAACAATACATAATACTGTTGATCGGCAGTATTCATGAACACATCGTTATTCGAATTGGTCATGTACAATAATCCCGTTCCTTTAATGGCTGCAAAATCCGCTTCTCCATTGGATTGAATCAATTCGGCCGGTTCCGTACTGACAATAATTTCAGGGATAACACTGGCTTCACTGTCTGAAGCGACCGGAACGTCTTCTTTTTTATCGTTTTCCTTTATGGCACTGTTTAATTTATCCAGCACTTTTGGAATAGACTTTACATATTTCCAGGGGCCGGCTATTTCCTTTGATGTATACCATTTACCACTGCCGTTCAGATAATATAAATCTTTTATTTTGGCGATGGTAAACGGTGTATTCAAAACCATGTCAACACCCATGTCGGCATTCTGCTTTACTTTCGGATCGCCTTCGATAAGCACCAGGGTTGATGGTTTATTGGCATAAATGATTTTTGGAGGACTGGTTGAAAGGCTTTGGGATTCATCGTTCGTATTCCTGCCATCCATTTCTATGGATGTTTCCAGCTGGTCCAGGGAAAGCACCATATCCCACTTAGGAATTTCTCTTTCCAAAACTGCTTTCAGTTTTTCAACATTCGCTTTATTTGAATCTCCGGCAAATTTTATCTGCTCAATTTTTATTTTTACCAGAACAGCCGTTCTATTTGCCCGATCCGCTCTCAGCGTGGAATTTGTCCAGAGGGCACCGAATACCGGATCTGCTGCACCACTCTTTAAAATTGAAAATGCTCCCCTCGTTTTCAGGGTGTTCCCCTGATAATATTCTATCTGGGGCTGATAAATTTTAATCGTATATCCTTCAGAAGGGATCAGTTTGGGCCATTGTTGCGGAGCCTGGGAAAAGCTGACAGTAGCTAGAAAAATAAGGTTTAAGAAAAGAATATATTTATGCATGGGATGATAAATAAATAAACAAAAGAATTAAATAATTACAGAATGGAAAAGTAATTTTTCGGAGTGAAATATAGCCGGTTATAAAGAACAAAATTACGCACTATTAAAACGTAAATCAAGAATTTGATCATACATTTAACTTTAAATCGATCTTAAAACAGTCATTGAACATGGCTGTAACAATCTTAAACAACTTAGCAATGAAAAAAACAATTATTTTTTGCGGTTTATTAATCGCCATGGTTCAAACAGGAACAGCTCAAAATAAAACAAATTTAAGTCTTCAGGTTTCAGCAGCAGCTACGGCCAACCGGGCACAGCTCACCCATTATACCTGGACCCGGACTGTTCAGGTATTCATCGGAGGTGTATTGAAAAACACCATTGTCAGCTCACTGGCCGTTGGAGCGGATGGTAAAATTGTAACAACGTCTGTTTCAGCCACACCGGCAGAAAAACTACCCGGTGGAATCCGGGGAGATATTGCCAGGAAAAAAATTGCCGAAATGAAAACTTATGTAGATAATGCCGTTGCTACGAGCATGACTTATTTATATCTGAATAAAGGGCAGATGGTGAACTTTTTCGATGCAGCCGGAATTTCAGAATCAGGAAATACGATAACTATTAAGGGGAGCAGCGTAAACCAGCCAAATGATCAGTTGACGATGGTAATCACAAAGGGCACGCTTGCTTATGTTAATCAGTCCTTTGCCACGACCGTTACGGGTGGCGACGCGATGAGTGGAACCATAAGTTATAAAACATACAGTAATGGCCTGACTGCGCTGAATAACGGAGAGCTGGATCTGCCGGCAAAGAATATGAAACTCATGTTGTCAAATGCCAATTACGCAAAAAAGCTTCAGTAAATAATTCCCTTGGCAAAAAGAGCCCTGGATTTTAAGGGCTTTTTATTTTGACTGCTGAAGTGTGTACTTTTTAGATTTGAAATAAAAATCCAACTGGATCCCAATGGCATTTAACGGCTGTACATATTGTTTATTCTGGAATTGATGCAGATAATACACTTCAAAATCCATTGTTTTTAAAATCTTAATAACAGATCCGGCACATATCCGCAACCTGTCCTGTGTATTATCATTCGTATAAAAAAAATACTCTGAATACAGGTAGACGTTAAAAGTCAGGTATTCCGTTTTTAAATTCTTGAGAAATTGTACGCGCGGCCGGTAAATGGGCTGAAAGAGGCCATTTACAAAACGCCAGTCAAACCGGTTCCTGGTTTGCAGTAATATAGATGCCGGCAGATTGAAATTGTTATTCGTTTCAGTTGTAATGGTATTTACGACCTTCTTTTTATCTTCCGGCGGGGAGTCTGAATAGGAATATCCGGCCCTGAACCACCAAAAATATCCCCTGGCAGTGTCATTTAATTCAGGGTTCAGCTTCCCCCTCAACCAGGGTAAGGCGAAATAATCCACATAGGCCCCCGCTGTACCGTCGGTATATTCAGAATTTGATTTTGTACCCGAAACCACTCCGTATAATCGCCATCTTTCATTTATTCTGTAATAGGCCTCCGCTTCCGGCCATATTTGTTTTTGGGTGGAATCCTGGGCGAAAAGTATTTTTGTGTTAACGAGGAATGCAAGAAGGATTAAAAGTCTTTGGGTTGATGGAGTCATGGTTATTCCTCATTTAACCGTTAAATATTATAGGGAACCGGTTGTTTATCCCCCTTGGCTAAAGTCAATTGCCGGAAACTGATGTTAAGATAAAAATCAAAAGTAACCAGATTAGGATACCGATAAATGCAAATGAACATATATTCTAATTTTCCTTAAATTTGTCTTCCTGTTAAACAATCGGTAATCGCACTATTATTGATCCTGCTTAACTAACTTTAATTGGAAAGATCATTGGATATGCATGCTAACGAAATTTCCGGAAAAGATTCATTTATCATAAAACAACTATTTGTATGAAAAAAGTGATCAAATTGTCAGCAGCCATTTTATCTTCATTGGTTTTATTTACTTCCTGCGGACCTCAGTTAACCGTAACCAATGATTATGATCATACGGCGAATTTCAGTCAGTTCCACACATTTAGAATTGTAAAACTGGAACAGCAATACCAGGCTCTCAGCCAGTTCAACCAGACCCGTGTGATCAATGCAGTACAGGCACAGATGATTGCCAAGGGATTTACACCATCTGAAACGCCCGACATGCTGGTAAACATAACCAGTGTTTTAAAGAATCAGAAGGAACTCGTTTCAAATTCTTATGGTTATGGCGGTGGATACAGGCCTTATGCATGGGGCGGTGGAAATATGTCCACTACAACAAGCGTTCAGAATTACGTTGCCGGTTCCCTGATTATTGAAGTGGCCAATGCCTCAACCAACAAATTGCTCTGGGAAGGTATCGGCAACCAGGATATTGATGCTCCTTCCAGCGATCCGGACAAAGCGGTTCCTGCGGCTGTTCAAAAGATCATGGCCAGTTTCCCTCCGGGAATGGCGGGCAAATAGTTATTCATTCGAAATTGTTAAAATAGTAAAAGGGAGCATTGCTCCCTTTATTATTTTGATCAAACCAAACATCATCGTTTATCCCTGCCTGCCGGCAGGCAGGGGTCAACAGTCATCGGGCCAAGATCAACGGTCATCCTGCCTGCTACAGAGACATAATCCCTTATAGTTTGTAACCTACAACAAAAAGCAGCGCGACTGTACCATTTGCGTAACTGGAAGAATAATATCCCCTGGCTTCAGCAGCATAAGAGATCCTTGATTTCTGTATGAACCGGTATCCGAAAGTGGCAATGAAATCCGACAGGGAAGTAGTGCTGGAATTGAAATTCCTGCTATTGCCCGGTGAACTCACTTTACTGAGTGATATGGACTGTCCCATGGACCAGTTTGCATATACTTTCGGTGAGAACTTCATCGAAACGCATAGCATGAGGGGGATGTTTGAATTTTTTACAGTGGCATTCGTTGACTGGCCACTGACGACAATGGTTGAAGTGGCCGAATATAGACGGGTATAGCCGGTTTCAAAACCCAGGCTCAAAAAGGAATGCTTCGGTTCCCACATAGCCCGGAAGGAGAATGCATAACCCCAGGGAGTGACGTCGTTTTTGAAAGCGATCAGGTTGTTGAAAAAATAACTGGGCCCTACGCCGCCGTACAATGAGAATTTGCGGTATTTCTCAGGTTGTTCTGTACTCTGGGCAAGGGATTGTAATCCGATAAAACAGACGGCTACAGTTATTATTAATTTGGGAATGCGCATGTGATATTATTAAAAACCAGAAAAAGATTGTTCAATATTATTTCATTGTATAAAAATCATAAACTACATAAGCCGGATAATCAGAAATGAAACCGTCAAACTGCCCATCCTGGATATAACTTTTAATTAATCCTTTGTCGTTTAAAGTCCAGCTGATTACTTTAATGCCCGCCTGATGTGCCGTTTGCACGTCACTCAGCAATAATCCCCTGGAATATCTGGGTCCCCATCGCGTACATCCATTATCCACAACATCCTGATAAGTCAGCTCACACATTTTTAATAATTCGGGATTTGTCTTATATGGCGGGTAGGACTGATATTCTGAAATCACGGTATTGGAAGGCAAATCAGCATAAATAATAACATTCCGGCCTACGTCCTTTGCATGCGCCTGCGCATTCAGCACAATGGGCTCAAGCGCCTGAAATATTCCTACATCCCCTTTGATATCAATCCAGAAATAAGTCATGGTCGTAGAATCAATAAAGGCAGTTAACTCCTGTTCAAGGGAAGGGATTTTCTGCCCATCCACCAGCCGGATATAATTTTCCAGGAATTCAAATTTATATTGATTGTAGTCCCCGGATAACGCACTTTTCTGGGTAAGACGAATATCAATATTCGCGTCATGCATCATAATGGGAATCGTATCAAAAGTCATCTGTATATCCACTTCCAATCCGTTCACCCCGTAATCTTCGTCATTATACACGCCATTCAAAGAATTCTGAGCAAAAGGGGGGTTCGAAGTGGTCTGCACCCCGTGATGTGAATAAATTTCAAAAGGAGCCGTCGCAGCGTATGTCGAAAAATGTTTTGAAAAACTCAGACTGAGTGGCGTGGCATTGCCTTTATCATCCTGATAACTTCCATCAAGGGATAAGGAGCTGATATCACCGGTGGCCAGAAAAATGTCAGCTTCTGCCTTTGGAACGGTGAAGCTCACAAGTCCCTGAACAGGCGTTTCAGAAAACCGCCAGAATCCTGAAAATTTTAATGAGCCGTCGGTTGGATCCAACCCGTATTTCAGGATCATGAATATACCGCCCTGATTACTAAAAAAGGATACTCTGTAGCGGGATACTTTGCAGACAAAATTCGTACCTAAGCCCGTGCTTCCTGAACCTGCGTAAATCCCTTCCATCGGTCTCATTTTCGTATTGGCCACTGTATCCACATTTCCGATATTGATATCAGGCTGCGGCGTAATCTGATTCTTTGAACAGGAAAATAATACGAAGAGAACAATCAGGTATCGGTATGAATTGCGGAATGTCATAGTATTTTTTATTTCAATTATAAGTTTAGTCCAATCGTGAACTCTGGCACCCAGTAATTTTTCGCATTTACGGGGAAAGCGGGCCAAGCAATGATATGGTAGCGAACATAATCCAGCTTAAACCCCAGGTCCAGGGCCCTGTTTTTATATAATCTCTGTTCAAAATTGGCTGAGAAGCTATACCCGTTCACAAAAGCGTTCGGAGAAGGAAGTGTGTACTTGCCTTCGCTGATATACAAGGCGTTGGTCCAGTAAAGATCAGCCCGCACCGTAAGGGCTGTTTTTGCAAAAGCATGCCCGAAAGTGATGGATGGCTGCTGTTCCCAACCCGTCAGGGTGGTCGCAAATCCAAACTGATTTAATATTCCGTAATTCCAGGCCACCTGCCATCCCAGCCCGATATAATTATGGTTGGGTAACTGATAGTCATAGAATGGTCCGAACAGTATCCGGTTAGAAATAAAAAGACTTGCCAGGCTGGCCTGTAGATTAAAACCCTTGGGTAAAGTATATTTTGCCTGATAGGAAAACATGGGGGCTGCAACGATATCATCCGTCCAGTCCCTGGGCGTTACGACGTACAATACTGAAATGGAAGAAGAATAATGGCCACCCGGAAGTGGCTGGGGCAATAAAAAACTTGCCTTATAAATGTCAAATGTATCCGTTTGATATTTCTGGCTTATGCCGGACAGGCAGGCAACAAGCATGCTGAAAACCAGGACGGTCCTGCGCTTACTTTGGTTACTGGATGTATTCACTAAATACTTTTTTTAAGTTTCTTGAAGAACAGGGCGGTTTTGATTCGCAAAAGATCAGATAAAAGCATGCAGGATTATCTGGTAAAAGATAGTGTGTAATCATGAAGCAGCTTTTAGTAGAAAATCCTTTTGGTTTGGGTGCAAGATAATTTAATCTTTTGAAAATAAATGATCTAAATCAAGTTTAACAGTAAAACACCCGAGATCTTGATGTATTTAAAGGTTCAGGCGACAGTTAATAATGGAATATTGACTGACTTAAAGCCTTTATACAATTGTTCCACCAGATCGGGATCAAGTAAAAATCTGCGGAAATAATCTTTTGAAATCCAGTTGATATCCGGAAGCGATTTCTTTAAATTTCTTACAAGGGAATTTGCTTCCCGGTTTCTGTTCATATGGGTTAACGTGGAAATGCGCAGCAGGATACCCAGAATAAAATCAGGCATGTCCATTTTTTCCGCCTCCAGAAAAGCCTGCGAATATTCCCTTTTTTTGAAATGATACAGACTGATTGAAATATGAAAGAAAGAGGGAAATGATTTATTGAATTCAATGGATTTGTGAATTAATTCAATGCCCCGGGAATATTCCCCCGCACATATCATCAAACACCCGATGATTCCCATTGATCCGGACGCATTCGGATTCAGTTTTCTTGCTTTTTCCAGTGCTTCCAGACTTGCTTCTTTATTGTCAAGGAAAATGTGGGCCATGCCCAGAGTGATATACCCGTGCTGACTCAGGGGATTCAGTTTCAACGCCATTTGAGCGCATCTGAACGCCTTCAATATGGGGTTCTCCCTTGTAGTCTGTTGAAATAAAAATGCCACTAAGGACAGTTCACCTAAAAAAGCCCAAACCATATCATTGGCATGATCCTTTTCAACTGCATTTTCCATGTCAGCATAGGCTTTTTTAAATCCCTGTTCATTAAAGCTGGAGTAAAAATTATGGTATGAAGAGAGAAGTGCCGAACAAGACCTTCCTGATTTATTTGTTGTCAGTCCTTTTGAAATCTGCTGAACGATTAATCCATTAAAATCGCCCAGGGAAGATATAACACGGGTAACTATATGGTCAGCGACTTTAAAAAAATTGGAAGGCCTGTAACTGGAATGATATAACTCCGTCCAAATCTGGATTCCGGATTGGGTATCGGTCAGCTGTATGTCTACCCGTAAGTTCCCTGTTTCAAATTGTACATTTCCGGTAATCACATATTGAGCTCCAAAAATGGAAGCGAGAGAATGAATTTCCTTATTTTTTGATGTAAGCTGCAGGCTGGTATAATATGAAATAACACTGAAGTCTGAAAATCTTCCGAACTCTCCGCACAATTGCCTGCCCAGGCTGTCAGCGAAAGCCTGTCTGGAAATATTCGTTTCCAGGCAGGTAAAAGGCATGACGATCAGGGTAACTGCTGGTTTTGATTCTATCGGGTGCATTCTTCCAAATACCGGTATATAACTTCCTTTTGGAACTGTAATCTCAATATCATCCCGGATACCCAGCTCTTTATAATAATCTTTTAAAGCGCGCCGCAGCCGGCCTGCATGAATCCTGACAATAGCGTCATGCTGGGGTTTGAAACCAACGGGCTTATTCAACACGTTTACCGCGATGGTATATTCCTTGATCGTATTGGACCTGCCTGCAAAGGTCTCATTAATAATATAGGAAAGAAAGCGGCGGAGGATATCCGAAACAGAAAAAGCAGGACAAAGAAAAATTTTTTTAATTTGTTCGTGTACAAGGTCTTCCGAAAACATTTCGCCGTTCCAGTACACATCTTTGGCCCTCATCATAGGAAGATGTTTTACAGTTAAATCACTAAATAGCCAACATTTGCCTAATCAAAACCTTAACTGAGTGAACGAGGGGCCGGACTTATAATATTAAAATTAGGAAGAATGGTTTTAAAATCAATAAACAATTCGCTTTTTGTTTACAATTCCAGTCTTCCAGGAACATTTTGGTATCAGAATTTTCTTATTTATTTCCCGTTTTTACAGAACATCAAAACATCATTGAAAAACTGAATCAAACGGATGCCGATTTTAAAACACGGTGTTCGGATTTACTTAAAAATTCAAGGTTGGTCCTTTTTTGCGTAAAATTCCATGGATATCAATCTCGCAATCAATACCGCCGGGTATAATTGACCGGCCAGCGCTTCCAGGTTGGAAATAGATCTTGCCAGGGAGGATAAGGGAAGGATGTCCCCATATCCATCGGTCGTTAACGTGCAAAGGCTAAAATATAGAAATTCCTTTCTATGGGTCCCTACCAGTCCACTGAAAGCCTTTTCACTGCTTATAATAAAAATGGAATGATAAACCAGGCAAAAAATAAGCCCGACCAGTAAATAAACAATGATTGCACCCTGAACACGCCATTTGCTAATCCTGCCCATATCAAAAGTCCTGATTAAAATAATCAATGCCAGCATCAGGCAAAATAAGGCGATAAAAAAGTCGCTTACTACCTGTATCCAAACAGACTGATAATGCAATTCTATCAGCAGAAAAATAAAAGGGAATGTAAATAATAAAAAGACGATTAATTTTTTATTCCTTTTCAGAAAAAAGGGTATGCCGGCTGTAAGAAGAAGATAATAAAAAAGCAAAAAAATAATTTTGCTGAAGTTATCTTCCCTGTTTAAGGGTATTACGCCAAAAATATAAATCGTTAAAACGGCCAGTAAAAAGGTAAAGCTCTTATCCTTAACCCAGAAATTTGTGACCCGATTGTAAAACAGGTTCATTTTATTACTGTATTATACATTTAAACATGGCATTATCATAGTAAAGGACTGTATTCGTGGTTTCACCGTTGAATTCAATTTCAAAAAACCCACCGGAATCCCACAATAAATATTCGTTCTGTTCTTTATCTGCATCATAGAAACTGATTTCTTTTGCAGTTAGCATTTTTTCTTTACTTCCCGAACCGCTGACAATATAGTGTACACTGTCCTTACCATAAAAATACTGAAGTGCGTGAACATGTCCGCTCGCATAATATATTCCTGGATAACGACGCAGAACCGTCAAAATCCGGGAGGCCATTATTTGATAAGATGGGAAAGTAGTTCTGGAAGCCTTTATACGCCTTAAAAAATAAGGGTGTTTTAAGGGCTTGTTGTATGGTCCGGCTGAATGTACCGGATGATGGGCAACAACCATGATTTTTTGCTTCAACTGGTATCCCTCCTTAATTACACTGTCCAGTCTGTCGTAAAATGTCTTTTCTTCATCCGGGATACTATTCTTTTTAATCCCTGTAAGAATGATACGGTAGGTATCTATAAAAATGATTCGGATAGTCCGGTTATTCAGTTCCACAAATACGGGTCCGTAATTTCCTTTTGACGGCAGGAAAACCTGATCCGGATTAGCAATCCTTTTATTCTGTTTTAAATTTTCTTCAATATAATTTTCCTCCATGATCAGTTTTTTCTTTCCTCTTTCATAATTGGTGCGGTTCCACCAGTCATGATTACCCGGCGTAAAATAAGCGGAGCCCCGGTAATTCTCCAGGATGTCCAGTTGGGACTTTATTTTTTGAATGGTATTCCGGCTGCTGTCAAATCCCTTGTATCCAAAAGGAATAATTCCCCACAAAATGTCCTTGTAACTGTTATCACCCAGAAAAATGACCGCGCTGTTTGGGTTTTGGATAAGTTCCTTTTGTAGGTTTTTCAGCGTTTCCCCGGATTCCGTATGATCGCCGGCATCTCCGACGAGGAATATTTTGAAACTTTGCTGGCCTACTGTTGCCTGTGTGTACAGCATCAGCATACAAAGGATTTTAAATATCGACCAGGATGGCTTCAAACCTTTCATTCGTCCTTTTGTTTGTAAGTTGCACTTTATTTTAATAACCCTTTGAACTGAATCGTTCAATTTTTCTAAATTGAGATGCTATGATGCATTCTGTTACGCTTAATTTTACGGTTAAACACACTTTAATTCATTTTCCTTACACCAGGTGGGGTATTTTTGTTTTCACTTTAAATAATTCATGATGAAATTTTATAAAGGAACTGATTTAAAAATTATTGTTTTTTTATTGTCCCTTTCACCCTTTATAGCAAAAGGCCAGGAAAACAATAAACCTGCCACACCGCCGCCCGCTGCCAATGAAGCAGCAGAACTGGCAAAAAAACTGGCCAATCCAATCGCCAGCCTGATCAGCGTTCCATTTCAAAATAATACATTTTATGGGATTGGAGCATATAAAGGAACGCAGAATGTGATGAATTTGCAGCCTGTTGTTCCTATCAAACTGAATGACAATTTGAATTTAATTACCCGCTACATTATCCCAATCGTAACCCAGTATAATATAACCGGTCAGAATACTTCGCAGTCCGGATTGGGTGACGCTACCGTAAGCGCTTTCCTTTCACCCTCTCATACGAAAAATGGACTTACCTGGGGAGCAGGCGCAGCATTTTTAGTTCCCACTGCTACCAGTTCGGACCTGGGTACGGGTAAATTCGGCGTTGGTCCGACGGCTGTTATTTTAAAACAGGGGAACGGTATGACATATGGGGCTTTGGTAAACCAGATTTGGTCAGTCGGGGGTCAAAAAGATAAGCCTGATGTCAGTCAGTTATTTGTTCAGCCTTTCTTTACTTTTAACTGGAAAAGTGGAGCGGGCATCGGTGCTGTCGGCTCGATTACACAAAACTGGGAAACAAAAACATTTTCTTCCAGTGTTGCCATTCCATTCTCCGGCATAACCAAATTTGGGAAACAAATCATTCAGTTAGCAGTAGGTCCGCAAATTCCGATCTCAGGACCAAATAAAGGTGATTTTGGATGGCGGGCGCAATTGACACTTATATTTCCTAAATAGGATCTCCTCCTTTAATTTAATTTTCAAATCATATTCCTATTCCATGCGATTATTGACAGGCGGCCTGATACTGGTGATCTCCTTATCCCTCATTTCCTGCGGACCCGGTAAAGAATTGATCCGGTCACAAGCTAAGGGGGACAGCCTTGGAACCGTGGTGGTCGAGAAGAACATTCAGATAACCCGGCTCAATGACCGGATAACTCAATTAAATAATGATCAGACGGCGGCCAATACCCTGAACGCCCATCAGATTGCCCTGTTGAAAAAACAAAATGCAGTCGCTATGCAGGAAGCATCTGACTGCAAAATGGCGAAAGAAGCCGTTGCCAGAAGAATGGAAGAATTGAACCAGGCGATGGCAGCCAATGGAATGACGATGAAAGAAATCCGTCGGAAAGCTGCTGAAGCGCTTAAGCAGTTCGCTCATGCAGGAGTAGAAGTACGATATAAAAACGGACTGGTTTATATTTCCATGCGGGATGAATTGTTATTCAAACCTGCCAGTGCAAAACTGGGGAAAAACGGACAAGAGGCACTTGCCGTCGTTGCGCAGGTATTAAATGAAAATCCAAATCTGCTGATTTATGTTATCGGCAATACAGATTCCATTAAAGTAACCCGGGGATTCACTGACAACTGGTCTTTAAGTACTGAAAGGGCAAATACGGTGGTCCGGATTCTTCGCGATCAATACCTGGTGAGCCTGGATCGTGTTGTATCTGCCGGAAGAGGAAAATTTGCGCCGGTGGCAGATAATTCCACGGCTGAAGGCCGGGCAATGAACAGAAGAACGGATATTATATTGAATCCGGACCTGTCCAGGCTCTGGGAACTGATTGACAAACAACAATGATGTATAAGTATTGATTATATTTACGGACTGATAGTCTGCTGTTCGGAGCGAATAGCAGACTATTTTATTAATTCAAATTTATTTTTATGAGGGACAGCATCAGAGGGATATTTAAAACAGGCAGCGGTGCATTTTTAATTGTTATCTGTTTGTTATTCACTAAATATGGAAGCGCCCAGATCTACAATGATTCTTCCAAAAAATATCAATTGTACCTGGAACCTTACCTCATGTTTACCAGCATGAGCGGAACAACCGGGATAGGCAGGGCGCCGAGTACTTTTATTTGTGTGCCTGCGAGTAAGGTTTTCAGCTACCTTAAAATAGGCGGGATGCTGTATGCGGAAGTCCATAATGATAAACTCGCATATACATCCGATTTATTTTATGCCAACTTAACGCAGGATGCGTCTACGAAAAATAATGTATTAAGTGGAACGGCCACTTTAAAACAATTCTTGTGGGAATTGGAAGGCCTTTACAGATTGAATCCCTGGCTGGAAGCAGGGGTGGGTGCCCGGATCAATAGTATTCAGGTCGGTTTGAATGTCCTTACCAATCTTGCAGGAGGTAACCCGGTTTTCAGCGGCACCAAAACGAATACCTGGGTGGATCCATTAATTGTTGCCCGTTTAAAAACGGTCATACATGATAAATGGTTATTACAACTGAGAGCTGATATTGGCGGATTTGGTATCGGATCCAGTCTGGCATGGCAGTTACAACCGGATATTTTTTACCGGGCTTCCAGATTACTGCAACTCGGCCTGGGATATCGCATCATCTCCATGAATTATACGAATGGCAGCAAGGGTACAGACAGTTATTTTTTATATGATATGCAGGAATATGGTCCGCAAATCAGAATTGGATTTAACTTTTAAAGGAATGGAATTCAGTGATCCGGATATTTATACTATTTACTAACTATTTTGAGATTTAAAAATAAATTGATTCAGCTTTTCAGTAAGCATAAAAAACTAAGCCTTTGCCTGGCAGGTTTAGTTATTTTATTATTGCTTCAGTCTACCGGATACGGCCAGGCAAAAAAGACTATTCCGGATTCACTCAAACTTACAGAGGAGGTAGACATATTTGATATTTTGCGGAAATGGACCAAAAAACCAGCGAAACCAGATAACATCATTCCGAAGGAAGGTGTAAAAAATCTCTCATTATTACCGATCATCGGTTATACCCCGGCGAATGGGTTTGTAGTCGGAGGGGCGATCAGCGTAACGGAATTTCTCGGAAATCCCAAAACAACCAATTTGTCTTCGGCATTGATCAATGTTTCCCTGACAACCAAAAGCCAGGTTCTTTTAAATTTAAAATTCGATCTCTATCGTGCAAATAATAAATGGTATATATCCGGTGATAACCGTTTATTATTTTTTAATCAGGCTACCTACGGACTTGGCATATACGGGCTTCAAAACCAGAATTATACTTTTGGTGTGAATGGGGATTTTACACAAAGGACCGATTCAGCCCAGCCAATGAAGTTTAACTATATCCGTTTATATGAAACTGTCCTAAGAGAGGTTGCCAAACACTGGTATGCGGGCATGGGGATCATGGTAGATGACAACTTCAAAATCAATGATCAGACCTTACAACTCGATTCACCAGTCCATTTGACTTCCAATTATACTTATTCGAAATCCTATGGTTTTGATACGGCCCATTATTCTGCGAACGGACTTTCCTTTCAGATCATGCATGACAGCCGGGATAACCCGATCGAAGCTTTTTCCGGAAATTATTTTAATCTGGCATTCCGGATAAACCCGGTCGCATTCGGAAGTACCCAAAGCAGTACAATGCTGTATTACGAATACCGGACCTATTTTGGTTTAAATAAATCCATTCCGAGAAATGTTCTTGCTTTCTGGTTCTGGGGTGTTTCCGTTACCTCAGGCCATATGCCTTATCTTGGCCTGCCCGCTATCACATGGGATACTTATAACCGGTCGGGCAGGGGTTACATACAGGGAAGGTTCCGGGGTACGAATATGGTTTATGGAGAAACAGAATATCGTTTTCGTTTAACCAAAAACGATTTGTTTGGAGGGGTTGTTTTTCTCAATGTTACTACGGCCAGCAATCCATTTACCCCCCAACAGGTTTTCAATGCATTCGCTCCGGGATATGGTTTCGGTCTCCGCATTCTGATGAATAAGAACGACAGAACCAATATCTGTATTGATTATGGTCGCGGTGATGGTTTTTCCGGCATTTATTTTAATATCCGGGAAGCTTTCTGAGCTGAACGCATAATACTGTATGATATTCGACCACAGAAGCCCGGGAGGAGCTGGTTAACGAATCTAAATACATACGCTGGTTAAAATGCATAAAGTACTTCAACAGACCAGTAAAATGTATTGGGAAGTTTTTCTTTGTAAGTATAACTCCGGGCCACATTATTTGTAGTGATCGTCGCTTTTATGTCTGCAGGATTTACAGGAAGGGCGTAGGTGGGGGTAAAGCTAAATGTCCAGTTACCCCCGGTATAACTTACCGGGCAGCTCGGTTCATAATCGAGGATCTGAAATTTGCTGGCATTTAATACTTCTCCTGTAATGGTGATACCTGGACCCAAAGGTGGTTTCCCATCATTTCTCGGGACAGTAAAGCGACGGTTCTCATAATATGAATTATAGGCATTCTGTGTAGCCGCATTCATCGTAACCGTGGGTGTAATATTCAGGTTTCCTATACTGAATTGATGCTGAAGGGCAGGAGATACCTGATAATCAGGTAAATGATTTCCAAATGTCCAGGTAAAACTCACACTGGGCTGAATAAATGGAAATGTATAACTGTTCGAATATTCCAGACTCCCCTTTTCCTCCGATGTCGTACTGGCACTTTGCTTACTATACACGAAACCCGAAAGTGTAACGGTTCCGCTATAATTACCCGGATTAAAAGTATATGACCCGTCCAGCGTATACTGATTTACCTGGGGAGAAGGTTCATGGACATTGTATCCTACTTCCAGGTCGATTTCAAATCCACTTTTAAAAACATAACTGATTTCCGGGGTGACCAACGGAATAACAGAAGAATCCTTGCGGCCATTGTTCACATTATTCGATTGATAAGTCACACTTACCTGGAGATGGGATGGAGTCGGTGTGGTACTGTCCTCATCATCTGCAGTAACTACTTTTTTCGCGGTATCTTTTTTAACTGAACTGGTATCCTTCAGGTGAAGGCTGTCTTTGGTCTTCTGCGAAATAAGCGAAGAATCCTTTATAGCCGCCGGTTTATCCTGGGCAACCAAAGGACAGGAAAAACTGAGGAAACACATTAATACGATCAGGCGGCTAAAACTTGCTTTCATTTATTTGAAAAATTGCTCAAACGCACTTGGTAAATCCGGATACGTTCAGGAAATATACATATAATTTTGAATCAGTAAACCCGCAGTCTCCACATTAATAACAAATAAGGAATTGGATAATAACGGCAAATTCAGGCTCATCATGAGGAATTTCAATAAATATCCTTAATTTAAACGGGTGATGTAGAGATATGTTGCGGGAATGTTATATAAAAAATGACAAACATGAAATGGGCAACTCTATTGCTGATCCTATCAATTTCCGCCTGCAAAAACAAAAGGATTGTCTGCCTGATCGATGCTACGGATATTTTAAAAGGGGCTTCAAAAAAAATCACTGTAGTAAAGGATTCCGCTTATAAGATCTCTGCTATTTATGATGAAGGCTGGGATAGCCTAAAAGGCGGAGTTTACCTTTTTTATCCCAATCAATTCCTGAAATCTTATATATTTTATCAATCCAGGGTGCCGGTTTACAGCGAGCTCTATGATGAGAACGGCTACCTGATCGAAACGAAAGGTAGTCCCATGGTCGCCCGGATTATTAACGATATGGGGCAGGATTCTGCATATGTACAGGTTTATTTTTTTAATACCATGAAATCGTACCAGGAATTAAATATCAAAATCAACAATACCCTTCCTGTTAATTATCCTTTAGTGAAGGATACCATTTACTCAAATATGAAATCTGTTACATTCGGTATTAACACCACTAATCAGAACCGGGTAAACATGTATTCGCAGATTAAATACATGGATGATTGCACAAAAATCGAACATATTTTAAGTGACTCCCTTTTCCTGGTGAAAGATTCGCAAAGCGGACTTTCCCCTTCTACCGTGAAATAAAATATTTCAGTTTCCGTATTTAAGATTAAACTCTTTTGCAACCTGATTTAAATATAACCTGTCGGGAACGGTATTCCCGTTTTGTATCAGTATGCGGTATCGAAATCGAATGGTTTCGCCTTTTTTGATCTTTAGATTAAGCGATGATTTCCCGTTGGTAAATATTTTCTCTCCCAAAGGATTTGCCGCAAATAAACCATATCCGCGGGCATGCCAGAAAGTTGGATAATCCGGATTGCCCGGGTGGTCAAAAATGGTAATGCTTACGGAATCCTTTCCGATTTTACCAAACGCCATACACCAGTCAGCTCTTGTACTCCAAACAGAATCCCCCATTTTCCCTTCACTGGACAAATAATTTCCGCTCGCAACAGAATCGCTTTTTACGTGGGTAATAATACCCTTGTTATCGGTAAACTGCTGATCCTGGAAGCTCGGAATTTGCAGTTCATGCGCCATTCGCAAACCCAGTAGCCCATCTTTCGCGTCCCCGAATAAAATAACTGTATCCGCTTTCAATTCTGTAATCCGATCTATGATTCTTATCTGGTCACTTCCGCTGAATTCAAACCGGGTAGTTTCTTCCATCAGTGACTGGCCACGCTGGTTCACCCAGTTGGCATGATAACGAAGAACTCCGGTCGGGCCACTGGAAATTTCCAGGATCCGATCAGTCTTTATCCAGCCATAGGATGATTTCTTTTCAGCAGGTATGGCATAGGAATTATTCCAGAAATCCAGCCCGTTTACATTTTCATAGGTAAACCAAAGGCCCACATGATGCGGATGATCTGTGGGTTCACCCGGTCTCGGATTCATAGGAAATCCACGGGTGACCAGGGTATTGCCTGCATCATAAATGGGAAATAAAACCGGTTTCTCCAGACTATCCGGATACAAAAAACTTGTGAACAAACCAGCGCCTATATAGATATCAATCCGGTTTTCTTTTTCCGCTTTGATTATTTTCACTTCAGCTGCCGGCTGGGCTACCGCCATTACGGGAGAGAAGAGGATCAATAAAATAAATTTTCCGTAAACCATTTATTCCGGTGTGATTTATTAATACTGGAACGGTTTACCGTCAGCCATTACGTTTTGCGTTTTTTCATCAAAAGTTACTTTGGCTCCGGTATGAACAGCGGCATTTGTCATGATGTTGGCAATGGAATGACTATAACCCGCTTCAACTGGTGCATTAGGTTGTTTCCTGCTGCGCACGCATTCCATCCAGTTTCGTATATGGGCCGACGTTAGACTGTCCCCTCCGGTATTTGCTGAGACCACCACTTTCTCCGTATTAGATAAATCAATGACCGGCAACAGGTTGGGCTGCAGGTGCATGGCGTCGGCAAAATGCTGCGTAAGGCCACCGGCCGGAGTGATTTTATTGGTATTCAGGTTTAACTCTCCGCCATTGGAATAATATATTTCCGTTGGATTCTCATCCCCGTTATCCATGCGCGACTGGAAGCTCACCTGGAATCCGGCGGACGGATCATCGGCGGGTCCGTAATCAAAGGCGGCGGTAAGCGTATCCCAGTTTTTCCGGCCATCTTTCCACATATAAATGCCGCCATTCGCAACAACGGATCTCGGATGTTGCAAGCTGGTAAACCAATGAACCGTATCAATCTGATGGCTCATCCACTGCCCGGGCAAACCTGATGAATAGGGCCAGAAAAGTCTGTATTCAAGGTAATACCGCGGGTTAAAAGGAACCATTGGACGATTGATCAGAAATCGTTTCCAGTCAGTATCTTCTTCCTTTAACAGGGGGACCAGGTCTGGTCTGCGCCAACGCCCGGGCTGGTTTACGTTCCACGTTAATTCCACCATCACAATATTTCCGAATTTGCCCGAACGGATAAACTCATTCGCAGCCTGGTAATTTGAACCACTTCTCCGTTGCGATCCGATCTGGACAATTTTGCCTGAAGCTTTAATTGCTTTGAAAGCAGCCCGGTTGTCTTCCATGGTCTCAGCGAAGGGTTTCTCCACATACGCATCACAACCACTTTCCACTGCCTGAATCGCATGACGGGCGTGCTGAAAATCAGCCGTACTGATAAACACAGCATCCGCCAGTTTTTTGTCGTACAATTCTTCATTATTCCTGCAGGCCACAATATCATGTTGCATTTTTCCCTTCCACTGGGCTGCACCTTCTTCGCGTCGCCTGTTCCAGATATCCGAGACCGCCACAATATCAAAATTTAATTCTTTGTAGTGATTCAAAAAACATGGCATATGGGTGGCTTTATGCCGGTCAGAAAATCCAACCACCCCCACCCGTATGCGGTCGTTGGATCCTATGATGCGATTATAACTGGATGCAGTAAACCCCGCATGCGCCATCAAAATACCGGAAGTGGCAATCGAAGATTTTTTAATAAAAGCACGTCTTGAATTTTTCATTGGCTTTTTATTTACATTCGTTGTTAAAGATAGCGTATTGTAAAAGTAATTTTATGTCTTCAGTACCCGAACACCTGATTCCGAGCCGCCTCGCAAAAAGGGCTCATTTTGAAAAGGAAGCCATCTATGCGATTTTAGATGAGGCGGTTTTCTGCACGGTCAGCTATGTGTCGGAAAGTAAGCCTTTTTCGATTCCGACAGCCTTTGTCAGGTATGGGGATAAGATATACATACATGGTTCGGTCGGGAGTCATTTTATCCGGGAGATTGAAAAAGGTATCCCGGTATGTATAACCGTTGCTCTGATGGATGCCATTGTGGTTGCCAGATCGGCTTTTCATCATTCCATCAATTATCGTTCAGTGGTTTTGTATGCAACAGCAGAAAAAATAGAAAATACGGAAGAAAAAAAGGATGCTTTCGAATGGCTGACAAATAAAATTGTTCCAAACAGCTGGAATTATCTGAGATTGATTAAAGAAAATGAAATCAAAAAAACGACTGCACTTGCTTTCTCCCTGGAAGAAGTTTCTGCGAAAATCCGTACGGGCATGCCGGTAGATGATGAAGAAGACCTGGAACTACCGATCTGGTCCGGATTAATCCCACTCCAAACAGTCCGGAAATCACCGCAGGCAGATGATCACAGCCAGCAAATTCCGCTCCCGCCTCATTTGAAGTAGGAGGTGGCTAAACCAGTTTTGGAACACTCTCCAGTACCTGGCGTAAAAACCGGGAAGATTCTTTTTCCTTAGAATTGGCTAAATCGAAGAGCGTAATCTTGTCCAGCAGCTGGTCTACTGTAAATTGAATCATTTGCCATAGAGAACGGGCAGAACAATCCACGGAGTTCGTGCAAAGTTTTACAGAACCGGTGTGTTGCCCGCAAAAATCCTTGTCATATAAAACACCACCCAGGGCCTTGAGGACGTATTTAATTTTTATTTCTTTTGCGGGTTTGGCCAATACATATCCTCCTTTATACCCTGGCGTACTATTAATGAAACCCGCCATACGCAGGGTTCTGGATAGTTTAGCAACATAATGGCTGCTCAGGCCCTCCGCTTTACTGAGTTGTGGAATGCTCAACCCGTCTTCCGTTTCGCACCCTGCGATCCGGATGAGGACCCTTAGCCCAAATTCTTCCTGTGCAGTAATTTTCATAATATTTTTTTCATATGACAATTAAACCCAAAGCTTTTCAAAGCCAGCCTAACTCCAGCTGTGCTACTTCAGACATCCTGCTTTTATCCCAGGCCGGCGTCCAGGTAACCGCCACATGCACGTCGTTCACCCCTTCAATCTCCCTTAACTTCTGATCGACTTCCACCGGAAGAGACTGCGCGGCCGGACAACCAGGTGCCGTTAAAGTCATTACGATCTGCACATTGTTGACAGGCAGGATGTTTATTTCATAGATCAGTCCCAGTTCATAAATGCTCACCGGAATTTCCGGATCAAAAATCGTTTGCAATTTTTCAATCACTTTATCTTTCAATACTTCCATTTCCTAATTTTTAGAAGGAACGGGATCCTTTATTTTATACGCTATAGCGTAGTGTTTCATTTGTTTTATCATACTCAGTAATCCGTTCGATCTTGTCTGCGCCAGGTGTGTGGTCATTCCAATTTCCCGGATAAAATCCAATTTTGCTCCCAGTATTTCATCTGCAGTTCTTCCGGACAAAACCCGGATCAGCATACTGATGAGTCCCTTTACAATCATTGCATCGCTGTCAGCTTTATAGATCAGCTTTCCTTCCTGGTAATCGGCGATCAGCCAAACCGATGACTGGCAGCCCCTTACCCGGTTTTCATCCGTTTTGAATATAGGTTCCAGTGCAGGCAGTGTTTTCCCCATATCAATAATGTATTCATATTTATCGTCCCAGGAATCAAACAATGCAAACTCCTCAATGATTTCCCTTTCAGTTTCCAAAATACTCAGTTGCGGACTCATTTCAGGATAAAATTTTAACCACCTTATATAATCCCTTTACCAACTCATCAATTTCAAATTTCGTATTATATACAGCAAATGATGCACGCGCGGTACCGGGAATGCAAAACCGGTCCATCAGGGGCTGGGCACAATGATGTCCCGTTCTCAGGGCGATGCCCTGGTTGTCCAGTAATATGCCAATATCCTGCGGATGCGCATTTGATATAATAAAAGAAACCACACTTACTTTTTCTCTGGCTTTGCCGATAATTTGCAACCCGGGAATTTTTTCAAGTTCCACATGGGCATATTCCAGGAGATCCTGTTCATGCAATCGGATTCTTTCCCTTCCCGTAGAATGAATAAACTGGAGTGCATATTTAAAAGCGATCACATCGGCAATATTGGGTGTGCCTGCTTCAAACTTATATGGGAGATCGTTAAAGATTGTTTTCTCAAAGCTTACCTCTTTGATCATTTCTCCGCCTCCCTGAAATGGAGGCATGGATTCCAGTAATTCTTTCTTACCATACAGCACGCCGACACCGGTTGGGCCATATAACTTGTGCGCCGAGAAGGCAAAAAAATCACAATCCAGATCCAGTACGTCTATATCCAGATGAACTGCAGACTGTGCGCCATCCACCATTACCAAAGCACCCACGGCATGGGCATCCGAGATCATTTGCTTTACCGGATTCACAGTACCGAGTGCGTTAGAAACATGCACGATGGAGACCAGTTTTGTTTTTGGCCCCAGCATATTTTTATATTCCTCCATCAATAACTCTCCCTTATCGCTGATTGGAATTACTTTCAGGACGGCCTTTTTTTCTTCGCATAATAGCTGCCAGGGAACAATATTAGAATGGTGTTCCATGTAGCTGATGATGATTTCATCGCCTGCCTGAATATTTTTTCTTCCCCAGGAATATGCAACCAGGTTTATTCCTTCCGTTGTTCCTTTGGTGAATATAATTTCTTCCCTCGAGCCTGCACCTATAAATGATTTTACCGCATCCCGCGTTTCTTCAAAGGCTGCAGTTGCTTCTTCCGCCAGGGTATGAATGCCGCGATGAATATTGGCGTTATGGTTGGAATAATAATAATTAATCGCATCTATAACACGCTGTGGTTTCTGTGATGTTGCTGCATTATCCAGATAGATCAGCGGTTTCCCTTTTACCTTCCGGTTCAATACAGGAAACTCCTGCCGGATAGCAGTTATATCCAATTGTTTTGGTATGGTAAGTGAAACATTCATGATAAATCTTTTTCCAGTCTTTCGTTGATCTGTATTTCAATATATCCGCGCAATGCGGCTGGTTTTACCTGGTCGAGAATGTCCGCGGCATACGCACTGAGCAACAGATTACGGGCAATTTTTTCGGAAATGCCACGTGATTGCAAATAAAACAGACCTTCTTCGTTGAGCCGGCCTACCGTACACCCATGTGTACATTTCACGTCATCCGCAAAAATTTCCAGCTGGGGTTTCGTGTTCACACTACAGGTATCGGAGAGCAGGATATTTTTATTACTTTGATAGGCATTTGTTTTCTGAGCCAGCTGCCTTACAAATATTTTCCCGTTGAATACACCGGTTGCATGATTATTTAAAATGCCTTTGTACAGTTCATTGCTCATACAATTCGGCTTAATATTATCAACGATGGTGTGGTTGTCAATATGACTATGGCCCGATTGAAAATAAAGACCATATAAATGGGCTTCACAATTTCTTGCATCCAGAATTACATTCAGGTTATTGCGGACAAGACCACCGTTTAATGAAATGGTAACAGCCTGGATAAAACTTTTCCCGATCTGCCTGATATGGGTGGTACTGACCTGGTTCGTATTGGAACCGTCGTTTTGAATCTTGTAATATTCCAGTCTGGCTTCATTTTCGACAATGATTTCCATTACCTGGTTTGTAAAACTTTCATTGGACCCCAGGGTGGAATAATTTTCTACCACCTGCGCCTGCGCCTGTTCATTTAAATACATGAGGCTGCGGGGCTGGGAGAGGATATTCACCGACCGGGCATCGGTAATATGATATATGTAAATGGGGTGTTCAATGAGTTTTGCTTTCCCTGCATAAATAAAAACAGCCCCGCGAACAAAAGCAGTATTCAATGCATTGATTCCATCTTTCTGATACTGGCTGCTGTCTCCCAGCCATCTGATTACCAGCTCCTGAAAATCACCATTGGCTGCTTCATCCAAAGCCAAAACCCGCAGGTTACCGGAACGGATTCGCGATAGAGTAAAGGAATAAAAACCATTTACGAAAACCAATTCATTCGCCATTTCATGGCCGGGCAATCGAAGGCCGTTCAGATCTTCTGAAGTGATGGATCCTGTCAGGGGATCAGCCGGCAATTGAAATTCTTTATTAAACAAACCGGCTATGCGGGTATATTTCCATTCTTCGTGTTTTGATCCCGGGATGCCCATATTTGAAAATGCCTGAAATGCGTGTTCACGCAGTTTATCAAGACCGCCTGGGTCTTCACTGGGTTGAAACTGGTCAAATCTTTCTTTAAAATATGCGATCGTGTTCATAATGACTGGTTGATCTCCGGCACTTAAACGGCTTCTACCGTATTTTCATTTTTTATAAAATCATAACCTCTTTCTTCCAATTCCAGTGCGAGTTCCTTAGGGCCGGATTTTACAATCCGCCCATTATACAATACATGTACGTAATCCGGAACTATATAGTCGAGCAGCCGCTGATAGTGTGTAACGACCAGTACCGCATTGTCTTTATTGCGCAATTTATTTACTCCGTTGGAAACAATCCGGATCGCATCAATATCGAGACCTGAGTCCGTTTCATCCAGAATAGCAAGCCTGGGTTCCAGCATGGCCATCTGGAAAATTTCATTCCGCTTTTTTTCACCGCCGGAAAATCCTTCATTCAGAGAACGGCTTAACAAAGTCTGTTCCATATTTACAAGCGCCATTTTTTCTTTCATCCTTTTAAGAAAGGTTACTGCATCCATGGGAAGTTCACCGCGGTATTTGCGGACTTCATTCACAGCTGTTTTAATAAAATTTATTGTATTCAATCCCGGAATTTCGATCGGATACTGAAAAGCGAGAAATAAACCCATTGCCGCACGGTGTTCCGGTGATAAATCCAGCAGGTCTTTGCCCAGGAATTCTACGGATCCTTCCAGGACTTCATAATCCTTGCGACCGGCGAGCACGGAAGCCAGGGTGCTTTTACCGGAACCATTGGGCCCCATGATGGCATGTACTTCACCGGCTTTGATATCGAGGTTGATACCATTCAAGATTTTTTTTCCTTCAATACCCGCATGTAAATTCTGAATCGTCAACATAATTCTGCTAATTTTTATTACTCTGTATTTATTCGTTGGCGGTTGACGGATGACCGTTGACCGTAATTATTAAATTCTATTCCCGAATTCTCGAATTCTCGAATTATCCCACACTTCCTTCCAGACTAATCGCCAGCAGCTTTTGTGCTTCTACGGCAAATTCCATTGGAAGCTGATTCATCACTTCTTTAGCAAAGCCATTGATGATGAGCGCGACGGCTGTTTCAGTATCTATCCCGCGCTGATTGCAGTAAAAAATCTGGTCTTCCCCGATCTTGGAGGTCGTGGCTTCATGTTCAACCACCGCGGTGTTATTCCTGACTTCTATATAAGGAAAAGTATGCGCGCCGCATTTGTCACCCAGCAACAGGGAATCACACTGAGAAAAATTTCTTGCATTGGATGCATTTTTACTCACATGAACCAGGCCACGGTAACTATTATTGCTGAATCCAGCTGAAATACCTTTGGATACGATGCGACTACGGGTGTTTTTCCCAAGGTGCATCATTTTGGTCCCAGTGTCAGCCTGCTGGTAATTATTGGTGACGGCTACTGAATAAAATTCGCCTGTGGAATAATCGCCTTTCAGTATAACACTTGGATATTTCCAGGTTATTGCTGAACCGGTCTCTACCTGGGTCCATGATATTTTTGAATGATCCCCTTTGCAAATCCCTCTCTTGGTTACAAAATTATAAACACCCCCGATACCCTGTTTATTTCCGGGATACCAGTTTTGAACGGTTGAATATTTTATTTCTGCATTTTCCAGGGCAATGAGTTCCACCACGGCGGCGTGCAACTGGTTTTCATCCCGCATCGGCGCTGTGCATCCTTCCAGGTAGCTTACATAACTCCCGGCTTCTGCAATGATCAGGGTCCTTTCGAACTGACCGGTATTTCCTGCATTGATTCTGAAATACGTTGAAAGTTCCATCGGACAGCGAACCCCTTTCGGAATAAAACAAAAAGATCCATCGCTGAATACAGCCGCATTCAAGGCTGAAAAATAATTATCTGTAATAGGAACCACCGTTCCCAGATATTCCCGGATCAGTTCAGAATGATCCTGGATGGCTTCACTCATGGAGCAAAAGATGATCCCGAGCTCGGCCAGCTGGCCCTTAAAAGAAGTTCCAATAGATACACTGTCAATAACCGCATCCACGGCTACTCCCGTGAGTCTTTTCTGTTCATCAAGGGAAATTCCAAGTTTTTCAAAAGTCCGTATAAGCTCAGGATCAATTTCATCCAGGTTTTTGGGGTTCACTTTCTGTTTTGGAGCAGAATAGTAAATGATATCCTGGTAATTGATGGCGGGAAATTTGATATTGGCCCAATCCGGTGATTTCATGGTAAGCCAGTGACGATACGCTTTTAAGCGCCAGTCCAGCATCCACTGGGGTTCCTTTTTCCTGGCTGAAATAAAACGAATAACATCCTCATTCAGACCTTTGGGCGATTCATCGGCTTCGATATGGGTAATAAACCCATATTTATAGTCACTAAATACCGTTTTTTCTATCGTACTCAATTCATTTTCAGCTTCCCGGGACTTAGGTTGAAAGAGATCAGTGTTCATAGTGCAAATTTACGAAACCGTTTATACTAAAAAGTATAAACAGCCATTTTTCTTTGCCTTTTTAATGGGATCAAAGTTTCTGAATCAACCAGCAGAACGGATGATTATTCCCTTATTCATGATAGACTGGCAGGAAAGATTTGTAAAACTTATTACAGAATGAATAATAATTTGTCATTCGCGAGAGAGGGAGATTATAAATATTTGATATTCAATGTATTATATAAATGATCTCATTATACGCGCATAAGGGATGTTTAAAACCTGCGCTTTCTGTCCTGGATTTTTTTTCCGGGAAAAAGAATATCCGCGGCTGTTTCATAACCTTCTTCCGCAACCACATGAAGTCTCCTGTGAAGCCTCTTTTCAGCTTTTTTCCTTTTGATTATTTGAAGGAGCAGGAGGGTAGTAAGGGTGATACTAACAGCAAACAGGATTTTTTTTGTTTTCATGTAATTAGATCGCTGAAATAGTTGAACAGCAAGGAATGATATGGCTGTACCCAACTAAAAATCATGCCCGAAATGAACAATAGTTGGTGTGGTTTTAAATGAAAGGCGCACAACGCTAAAGAAATATGGCTCAAAAGCCGGCCAGGGGCTTACAGGAAGGTCTGAGATGGATCTGAACGGAATGATAAATCAGGATTTCGAAGCAGCAGCATATTCCTTAAATGCCTGAATGGTTTGTTGCAGAGATTCCTCCATTTGTTTTTTGTCCAGTAATTCGACCTGGTATAAGCCATTGGGCAGGAGGCTCACAAGTATCTCGTGAAACGGACCACTGGCGATATATGGATTTTGTCCCACAAAAGAAGGACACATCTCATGTTCAATAACAAGCTTTTCTACCTGTTCCCTGTTTAAATCATGCATTTTTAAAGACATGAGAATTATTTTTTCAAAGATCTGAAAATTCCGCCTGAAACAAAAGAGCAGGACCCTTAGATTTATAAACCAATTGTTAATAACTCCGGGTGCAGCTTATCAAGGGGGGATAATCTTCTAAACTGACCGTTTTTAAACACACGATATTATGCAGGAATAATTACATTTGCTGTATGGCAGTATTGAAAAATGTGCAGTTTTCGAAATTGATAAAAGCAGAAGGTCGTTTGAGAGAGTTCAATTTCAGAAAGAGTAATGGAATAGGTGGCCCGGTATACCATGTAGACGTAAGCGACGACCGTGGGAATCGTTATTATATAAATATGTTATCCGAAGATAATATTTGGACCGTTCAGGAAAAAAACCTGCCTCCCTGGATCCAGGAAGCCGTTGCACAGTTCCATCCCGCGATTCAGGAACAGGAAGGTTCATTTTAAAAGCCTCCGGTTATTTTTTCTTAAGGTCCCCGATTACAAAGCATTTTACTGAATCGTTCCGGTCAAAATCGCCATCTCATCATTCGTAGAAATACATGTCCCGGGAATGCACATTCCGTATTTTTAAACCGTCTTTTTTGTAGAGTGATTATATTTATCTTACCCGATAAAGAATTTTACAGGAATGAATAAATCCCGGCTTGAATCCTTTAGTGATGGCGTTCTGGCCATCATCATCACGATCATGGTATTGGAAATTAAAACGCCACACCTTACCAGCTGGGCGGCCCTCTGGCAGCAATTGCCGGTATTTTTAAGTTATCTCCTGAGTTTTATTTATGTAGGTATTTATTGGGGGAATCACCACCACCTGATAGCAGCTGCGAATCAGATAAATGCGTCCATCATCTGGTCTAACCTGAATCTTCTTTTCTGGTTGTCCCTGATCCCTTTCGCAACCGGCTGGATGGGAGAGAACCATTTTGCTCAAAATACAGTTGTCTTATATGCCATCCTCCTTTTGATTTGTGGAATTTCCTTTACCGTACTCCAGGTTTGTGTGGAGCAGATAACAACCGATAATCCGAAACTGGTATATGCCTTTACCTGCGTTAAAAAGAAAGGAATTTTTTCTGTTTTTTGCTATTGCCTGGCTATTTTACTGGCTTATGTGAATACTTTATTTTCTGCATTACTTTTTTGTACGGTAGCCGTGCGGTGGCTGATTCCGGATAAAAATATTGAAGAGGCGATGAGAAAATGACGACTACGTGTAAACCCTTAGAAAAACAATAAATAATAAGCATTCCCCGTTTCTGATATTAACCCAAACAACCAAACATGAGAAAATTAATGTTTTCTGTCCTGGCTATCTGCCTTTCCAGTTTTGCATTCTCCCAGACTTTTATGCAGGGTGTCGGAATAAACGTTGTTCTTCAATCATCCGGCGGTTATTCTTCAGATCCCGTAGGTGCCATCATATATTCCCCCCGGATTAATATAATGGAAGCAGAGAATACTTCTTTTTCAATTGGCATACCGATGAGTTTCGGGTTTTCCGGTTCGTACAATTCAGCAAACTACAGTGATAATTCCCTGGGTGTGATGTTCGATGCGCCTTTGATGTTCAATTATAATTACGGAGCCGGATCAACAAAAGAGGCAGAAGACAAATTTGGGTTTTATGGAGGTGTGGGTTTTGGATATCATATGAATCAATACACGGCAACGGATGAATCAGGATATGATTACTCCGCAAAAATGTCAGGATTTGGACCTGTCGGTAATATTGGTCTCCGCCTGGGTGTCGGGCATAAAACACATAACCTTGAACTTCGGTTTTCTTACATGAAAACGATGGACCAGTCCAAATCGAATATTGTAGGAATAGGCGTTCTGTTTAATTTCTGATCCTTATCCTTTATATAAATTTTGTATAGCGGGTATTGATATAATCCCAGTTCAAAACAGACCACCAGGCAGTTATGTAGTCTGGTCTTTTATTCTGGTATTTTAAATAATATGCATGCTCCCACACATCGAGACCGAATATCGGTGCTCCTTTAACATTATCGCTGATATCCATTAAAGGATTATCCTGATTCGCTGTCGAAACCACATCCAGGTTCCCGTCTTTTTTTACAATCACCCAGGCCCATCCGCTGCCAAACCTTGCCTTGGCCGCATCATTGAATTTTGTTTTCAACCCGTCCAGAGAACCAAAATTTGTATTGATGGCCGTCATCAGTGCAGCAGACGGCATACCGGTTTTCCCGGGTGTATTCATGAGTTGCCAGAAAAGCGAATGATTGTAATGTCCGCCGGCATTATTTCTCATTTTGACTGAATATTTCGTGATGGAGGCCAGCAGCTCTTCCAGACTGACTTTTGAAGTATCTACTTTTTCAGCTTCCACTGCTTCTGCCAGATTTTTTGCATAGGTGGCCGCATGTTTGGTATAATGAATCTCCATGGTCATTGCGTCAATAGAGGGTTCCAGTGCTGCATAGGCATACGGAAGCGGTTGCTGTTTATACGGAATCGGATCAGGCGGCGGATAGGAATGGTGGACGGCATTTGTATTTGCGAGTGAACTCAATACAGAACCGGAAAGTCCTGCTACCACGCTGGCTTTTCCAGCAGTATTGATAAAATCGCGTCTGGATAAATCTTTGTTTGCCATAACTGAATTTTTTAGTCTTGTAATTTAAGCATAAAAAGCCTAAAGCTTAACGTTCCAGGCATAAAGCGTTATTAATTTACGTATCTAAATGAACGAACAGTCAATTGTTCATCTAATCCGGATATAGTAGATACTTCTTCCTGATGGATTTAAAGCGGGATAGTGCGGGTTCCCAGGATTGGCGGATTTCTTTTTCAGAAACGCCTTCAATGATCTGTTTGCGGAGCAGGGTAGTACCAGCCAGCTTATCAAAATTGCCGATCTGTTTGCTCCGGGAAGCTTCAAAAAATACTTTTTTCATAGGGTAATCCCTGTAGCCCATTATTAACCATTGCAGATTGATTTGTTTTTTTTTCCGCAGGATTTCCAGGTTATAATTTTCAAGATCTAGTCCATAACAAACAGAATCCTGATAAAGTGGATGTTCACTCATCCCCGGTATGGATACCGGCATGAATTGAAAAGTATAAAGGTCCTTAAAAGGCGGCGCTCCAATCATCGTAAATGGCCTGCGGGTTCCTCGTCCGATGCTGATAACAGTTCCTTCAAAAAGACATAAGCTTGGGTACAGGAGAATGGATTCGGCCGTATTCAGATTAGGGGAGGGTGCAACCGGTAAAACATAGACCGAAGCATGGGTATAATTTTTATTTTTGATTACCCGCAAATCGCATTTCACTTTATTCAATAACCATCCTTCCCCGTTGATCATTTTTCCGAACTCGGCCAGTGTCATCCCATGAACAATGGGTATCGGTTGCAGTCCAACTCCGGAACGCAGGGAATCTTCCAGTACCGGTCCATCTACATAAAAACCATTTGGATTCGGCCTGTCCAGGATCAGCAGTGTTTTGTGGAAGTCGGCGCAGGCCTGCATTACGCGCTGCAGGGTAATAATATACGTATAGAACCGGGCACCTACATCCTGGATGTCAAATATAACCATGTCGACGTCCTGTAAGTCTTCCCGGGAAGGCATCGATTTTTTTCCGTAAAGCGAAATGATCTGAATGCCCGTCAGTGAATCACGGCTGTCAGCTACCGTGGCCCCATTGCTGGCATTTCCGCGGAATCCATGTTCCGGTCCGAATACTTTCGTAACGCGTATACCTGCATGAAGAAGACTGTCCACCAAGGGGATCCCATTGATTTGAGAAGTTGGATTCGCCACGACGGCTATTCGCAGGCCACGCAGCTTGGGAAAATATATTTTTGTCTGTTCTGCGCCCGTGCGGATGATGAATTTGTTATTCTGCGCGAATCCGGCTGAAATAAATAAAACAAAAATAGAAAGCAGAAAGTATTTTTTCAGCATTCAGAAATTTCAAAAATGTATAATTGCCTTAAACTTATTTAAGTTTTAGGCTTTATTCAGTCGTAAAGTTTTTTTGCAACCCCTTCCACAACTGTTTTGGGGAGTAACCAGGCAAAGAAAGCACTCAGCTTATTCAATCCACCCGTAATCACTTCCGGACGCCGGCGGAATAGACTTTCAACTGCCATTTCGGCCACGGTTTGAGCTGTCATATTAAATCGCTCTGCTGTTTTCAGACCTTTGGCACCCACCTGGGCACGATTCACAAAATTGGTATCAGTAGGTCCGGGACAAACACAGGTTACAGAGACATTTGTTTTTTTAAGTTCCTGGTAAAGTCCCCGGCTAAAGCTCAACACATAGGCTTTGGAAGCTGCATAGGCAGTAAGCATGGGAACTGCCTGATAAGAAGCCGTACTTCCGATATTGAGAATGTAACCAGCTGGTTTTTTGAGCAGGCCGGGTAAGAATAAGCACGTTAATTTTGTCAGGGTTATAATATTTACCTGCAACATTTCTTCATGTTCCCGGGGTGAATATTTTTCAAAATGACCGCTCAGGCCATAACCTGCATTATTAACCAGAACGGAAATGGAAAACTGGTTTTTATTACACCAGTCGTATACAGCTTCCGCAGACTGACTGCCGGAGAGATCCAGGGCAAGCCACTGACAGTTTCTTTTCGTTGAGGTTTGGATTTCTGCTGAAACTTTTTCCAGCAGATCAGCAGAACGTGCTACCAGCAACAGGTCATATCCGCGGGCGGCAAGTCTTTCAGCAATAGCTTTCCCGATTCCTTTGCTGGCTCCTGTAATGAGGGCAAAAGGCATTTTCAATTCATTTAAAGTCGCGGATCCTTAGTTCTGTACTTTGGAAGCGAAACGATGGTAAAAAGGTGTTTTGCTGTTTTCGTCTTTGGGCATGTATTTACCAGTGATTATTGGCACATACATAACACGGCGACGACTGGCTTCACCAACATAGGGTGATTGCTGGGCACGATGCCAGATGCGGCCATCGTGAACGGTGAGATCGCCCGGATTGATATCAAACCCGATTTCGCGGGCATCCGGATTATTATCAATGAAGTATTTTTTCTTGAACAGTAATCGTAAAACGCCCTGGGTATGTGTTCCGGGAAGAACCCGCAGGCCGCCGGCTTCAAATGGAACGTGATCCAGGTGAATCCCAACATTCAGCATGGGCATGATCTTCTGACCTAAAAATAAATCCCTTGGGCTATCGGTATGCCATCCCATCTGGGAAAATTTACTTTCCGGTGTACGGACATAATGGTTCAGGATCAGGCCGTCTTTTTCATTTTCTGCAATCCTGCCTTCATAGGGAGCCAGAAGTTCCAGTAATGCCACTAAACGCGGATCTTTCAGGAACTCGTGAAAAGTCGCGCTATAGTTCGATAAAAAACACAAACGCTGTATGATCGTTTGCCCATTATGGTCTTTACCAAATTTGAGCGGAACCCCATTGATTTTATCAACCCCTTCGTCCAATAATTGTTTCTCGATCCGGTTCAATTCCTGGATAAAAAATGCAACCGTTTCTGACTTCAGCACATCGCGAAATAGGATCACCCCATTTTTATGGAAAAAGGTGGCTTGTTCAGGGGTTACCTTTTCACCTAAAACGAATTCAGGGCATAGTAATTTTTTCATATCATGGTAGCATTTAAGTCTTTAGCAGGGGATATTGCCTGATGAAAACCCAGATTTGGACAGGATGAAATTAACTTAAAAATAATTATGAATTTTTATTATCCGCGAAAATAATGAATAAAGTGCTATTAACCAGCCTTCTCTTAAATTCTTATTTCCCCATATGTTAATTACCAGGTCAACTAAAACGTTTAAAATGCTCCGTTGGTATCCCTGGAAAAGAACTTTAAACCTGATTCCGGACTGGTATTTTCCCCTGGTTTTCACGTTTGGTAAACAGCATGGCCAAACGGTATACCATATACGTAAATAAAGGCGCTGCCAGAACGTCAATCGTGTAATGTACATGCTGAACCAGCAATAGTATCCCCAGGGTAATGGAGGCCAAAAAAGCATATATCCGGTCTGTTTTCTTCTTCAGACATAGAAAAACCAGAAATACCGTGGTGGTATGACCCGAGAAAAAAAGATCATGGGTAATATAAACATGTCCATAAAACTGATTGGTGATGGGATCAGCCAGTGGTATGAGCCCTGGCGGCGGATTCAGTGAAATCAGACCAATGCAGGTCATTCTTAACAGAGTAACCCCATTGTATGCCCATAGCATCACCAGGAGCATCATAGGATCACGGAATATTCTGATAACCAGCAATAAACAGCAGGACCAGATCAAAAAGAAGACCGCAATGGAGGTATTATGGGCCGGAATCCGGTTTAAAATAAAATCTGACATAACCAGGCCATTCCTGTCTTCTATGGCATCAAAAAAGAAAGGTAAAGCGGTTAAAATACCGGCAAAAATGACCATCCCGACCCAAAATTTCCATCGGAAGGAGGGTATTTTCCAGGCATCAGCCCATTTTAAGCTGAACGCTGAACGCTGAATGCTGAACGACTGACTATTTTTTTTTTGCCTTCGTGAATTGTTAAATGAACCTGGATTTTTTTCAGTCAAATCAAGCGTTTTTTCGAATAAATTGATCCAAATCAAGCTATCGTATTATTTACCAATAATCTGGCGTTACGCGTTAAACGTCAGGTGTTAAGCTTAAAAATGCCATCTTTTGAACGCCTCCATCGCGGCATATTTCGTCAAACCGAGCTGGGCATATTCACTGGCGGTATTTCCATTCCGGTCCTCTGCTCTTTGCCAGAATTCGCGGCTGTCGGATCCCTGGAACGGAACCATATCTTTTTGTGACTGATGTATGAATATGCCAAACCGTTTTTTCAATACCTGATCCGGGCTCATTGGAATGGCCATTTCGATTTCGCTTACATCCCATTCCTGCCATGCCCCTTTATAGAGCCAGACCCAGCATTCTTTAACCCAGGCCTCTCCTGCATTTTTGAGGCGTTTCAGGGATTCGAATATGACATCGAGACAAACCCTGTGCGTACCATGCGGGTCTGCCAGATCCCCGGCGCAATACACCTGGTGAGGTTTAATGGTTTGCAATAATTCCATCGTAATCCGGATATCTGCTTCGCTCATCGGATTTTTTTCAATCGTTCCTGTTTCATAAAAAGGAAGATTCATGAAATGAATTCCGGTCTCGGGAATTCCTACATAACGGCAGGTGGCACTGGCTTCGCTGCGCCGGATCAACCCTTTGATATTCCGGATTTCCGGAGAATCAATACCGGAAGATTTTTTTTCTTTCAGGTATTTTTTTGCATTGGACAGTATTTCAGTTGACCTTTTGGTATCTAAATCAAACATGGTTTCAAATCCGACGGCAAAATCAATAAACCGGGTCACGAATTCATCCGTAACGGCAATATTGCCCGAGGTTTGATATCCCACATGCACTTCATGGCCCTGATCGTGTAACCTCATAAAAGTTCCTCCCATAGAGATAATATCATCATCGGGATGAGGAGAAAAGATCAGGCATCTTTTTGGGTAGGGATTCATTCTTTCCGGTGCGTTTGGCAGTAACTGATTTTTACCGCCCGGCCATCCGGTGATACTGTCCCGCAACATATAAAAAACTTCCAGGTTGATTTCATAAGCATCCCCTTTCAGCGCAAGCAGATCACTCAATCCATGGTCGTTATAGTCTTTATCTGTCAGGCTTAATATCGGTTTCCCCAGTCTCAGCGCCGTATTCACAACTGCTTTGCGCAGAATATCTGCATTCCAGTCACAATCACCCGTCAGCCAGGGAGCTTTAAAACGGACGAGTTCCGCTGCGGCGGTTTCGTCGGTTACAAATAATGTATTATCATGTTCCTGCAGGATGGAGGCTGGCATTTCTTCAGAGACATTTCCTTCCAGGGATTTCTGGACTGCCGGTGCTTTGCTGGTACCCCAGGCCATGAGAATAATATTTCTGCTTTTGAGAATTGTACTGATGCCCATGGTTACAGATAAACGTGGAACCTGTGTTACACTTTCAAAATCACCCGCATTGGAAAGACGGGTAGAATTCTCCAGGGGTGTCACGCGTGTTTTTGAAAACCGGCTGGAACCTGGTTCATTGAAACCAATATGACCATTTGATCCGATTCCAAGGATCTGTAAATCAATTCCGCCAGCATCCAGGATTGCCTGTTCATATTCAGCACAAAATGTTTTCATGGAATCCTTGGGAAGCTCTCCGTTCGGAATATGACAATTCTTCTGATCAATATCAATATGGTTAAAAAAGTGTTCATACATGAAACGGTAATAACTCTGCACCGCTTTCCGGTTGATCGGATAATATTCATCCAGATTAAATGCGATCACATTCCTGAAACTAAGACCTTCTTCCCGGTGCATCCGGATCAGCTCCCCGTATAATTTTAACGGAGATTTTCCGGTGGAAAGCCCGAGTACGCAACGTTCCTTGTTTTTCTCTTTTTCACGGATAAGTTCGGCAACCTTTTTTGCCACAAAGGCGGACCCGGTCGCCGCATTTGGAAAAATTGCAATCGGGATCTTTTCGAAAGAGTCTACCATTTTCATTCTGCAGGCTGTTTAATTCAAATTATTTGCGAAAATAGGTTCTTTTAACCTTAATGCATAACACGTAAGGCTTAAAGCATTTTGAAAAATTGAAATTAAATAATTGAAATAAATTCCCGCCAACGTTTACTTTATCGCATCATAACAGAGAGAGAGCAGATGCCGGCTTTCAGGATTCATCAGGCGGTTTTCAATTTTTAGCTGAAGGCCCTCCATGAGCTGGCGGTAACGCAGATGCAAATCCCTTCTGAGGTTGAGTTTGCTCACAATCAGGTCGGTACAAATGTTTCCCCCGCTGCGGGTATTCAGCGACCAGTCAGGATTAGCTTCAAAAAAACTATCCATATGCGCAATCGAACTCATCCGGTCGCAGAGGGGTACCAGCTCAAACTGCAGTGTCTGCGCCAGCCAGTCGCCCACCATAAACAGATCCCGGTGGTTATAAATGGAATAATCTTTTACCACTTCCTGTTCAGGGTCGTTGGAAGGGAAATCTTTCATATATAAAATGATACTGCAGAGATTTGATTCTTTATTCAGGATTTCACTCATAAAAGATTCCTTGATTTCTTTTATTTGCGGATGCCAGATTTCCAATTGAAAACTTACCCGGTAGTTCACCGGAAACTGACTTAAAAAAATAATCGAAAGTTCATCCAGACTTTTTTTGTTCTTTCTTGTATAATTAAAACCGGCCCGGCTGAATTCGAAGCGGGCATGCTTCATCGGATCATTCGTTACCTTATAAATATAAGCCTGAACGTCACGGAGCCAAAGCTCGAGCGAAGGTGATTGTTTACTGTTGGAATCCATGTATTAAGAATTACAATCAGAATGAAGGGTGAGTATGCCTCTAAATTAGATATCTGCCTCCGGATTCTGAAATATAATTGCTTTTAAATATTTATTCCATTTTACCTGAAATGACTGGCAGGATAATGGAAGATGCATTCCGGCGGTTGTGAAAAATACGAATGGTTGATTTCAGGAAATCGGAATTGTCGCAGGTATAAATATCAGTAAATTTCTGGGGGTTCCGGTCTGACAGCGGGAACCAGCTGCTCTGGATCTGAATCATTACCCGGTGGCCTTTTTTAAATGTATGGGCAACATCCGGCATAGTGAATTTGACAGTTTCAGTTTTTCCCGGCCGGAAGGCTTCCGGCTTTTCAAAACTATTCCGGAATCTTCCCCGGAATATATCGCCGCGCACCAGCATCTGGTATCCTCCCATGGGATAGTTCTTTACAGGATCGCTTTCCGCATAAATATCCACACGGGTATACTTACCGGAATCCGGAAAAACATCAATCAGTTTCACAACGAAGTCAGCGTCCGTTGTATTGATACTGCTGAACAGATCAGCTGTTACCGGACCTCCAATCGTAAAATCCTCTTTTAAAATTCCGGACTGATAGGAAAGCACATCTGGCCTGCGGCTGGCAAAACGCTGGTCATCCGTCATATATTCGCGCGTCCTGTTGAAATGTACGTCTTCAGTATATGGCACAGGATGCGCCGGATCACTGGTATATTCATCATACCCCGACTCTTTATCGGGTATTTTCAATGAAAGCCCGTTGCCTTCCTGTAAAAATAATTTTTCCCCTTTCGCCTGATCCGTTGGCCAGGAATCAAAGTGCCGCCATTTATTTTCACCGGTAAAAAATATGGTGGCCCCTGTGATCGAAGGATCTTTATCCCCTTTCAGATAAAAATTAAAGAAGGGAATTTCGATTTCATTCTGGTAGGTCAGGGAGGTATTCGATCCGAATTCTATATTTCCCAGATGGGTTCCATCATTGCTTCCCCATTGACCATGATACCAGGGACCCATTACAAGTTTTGCATTTGTTTCAGGGCTTTGTGTCTTTATTGCTTTATACAGATTCCATGCCCCGAAACAATCTTCCGCATCAAACAGGCCCCCCACTATAAGAATGGCCGGTTTGATATGATATTGGGCAACCCTCGCATTCCGGGCCTTCCACCAGGCATCATAATCCGGATGACGGTATAACTCTTTAAAAAAAGCGATGCTGTCGCCCGTGAATTTCAATAAATTTTTATCTGCGCCCTGATTCAGGTAATATTGAAAATTATCCTTGCTGTTATAAGGATCCGGCATGGGCGTTTCTTTATTTACAGGGTGGGGATGAGGTCTTCCAAAACCACCAGCTACATAAAAATCAAATCCGTCCATATAAAAGAATGCACCATTATGATGAAAGTCGTCTCCGATGAACCAGTCGGTTACAGGAGCCTGAGGACTTACCGCTTTTAATGCAGGATGTCCAGAAGCTGCTGCCATGCCGGCATAAAAACCCGGATAGGAGGTTCCAAGCACACCCACGTTTCCGTTATTGCCAGCAATATTTTTTACGAGCCAGTCAATCGCATCATATGCATCGGTGGATTCGTCAATATCCGTTGGTTTTTTATTCTTTATGAAAGGCCTGACGTCAACAAATTTTCCTTCACTCATCCATCGGCCCCGCACATCCTGTATAACAAGAATGTATCCTTCCTTCAGATAATTCAGTATATAGTTTTTAACCCAGTCAGCCGGGAATGAATCCAGCCCGTAAGGAGCACAGCTATAGGGCGTTCTGTACATTAATACCGGATGTTTTTCCGAGCTGTCCTTGGGTGCGTAGATAGACGTGAAAAGTTTCACGCCATCCCGCATCGGAATTCTTTGTTCGATCTTATAATATTTATTGTGGAACCAGGTGCTGTCCTGGTGGATTTGCGAGGAAACAGTGAGTGTGCTGAGAAGTATACCTATTAATAAATGCAGTTTCAGGTTATTCATAATATGAAAATGTGAAGATTAAATTTTACATTTCATTCTCACATTTCCACAATTTCACATTTTTCAACTTACAAAGTAGGGTTTGCTCAAAACTATTCCCCTAAATTGTATAATAATCACACACCTAGATGTTTAACAGAAGAAAATTCCTGGGATCTTCCCTGCTTGCATCCACGGGCTTATTTTTGAGAACGAAGGAAACGCCCGCCTTTTTAGCAGTCAATAAGCCCATTGTGATTTCAACCTGGGATTTCGGCAAAGCTGCCAATGCAGGAGCCTGGGAAATACTGGGAAAACAGGGCAGGGCACTGGATGCGGTGGAAGCGGGTGTTATGATTCCCGAAGCAGATCCGAACAATCATTCAGTTGGATATGGCGGACTGCCGGATCGTGACGGTCATGTAACCCTGGATGCCTGTATTATGGACGAAAACAGTAATTGCGGTTCGGTGATGTTTCTGGAATATATCGTTCATCCTATATCGGTTGCGCGTATGGTCATGGAGAAAACACCGCATATCGTACTGGCCGGGGACGGTGCCCTGGAATTTGCATTGTCCAACGGATTTAAAAAGGAAAATTTGCTGACGCCGGAAAGTGAAAAAATCTGGAAAGAATGGCTTCAAAATTCCAAATATGAACCGGTCATCAATGTGGAGAATAAAAAATATGGTTCGCTGGAAAAAAAAATAATTCCCGGTGGTCCTTATAATCACGATACCATCGGTATGCTGGCTATGGACAGTAAAGGGGATCTTAGCGGAGCCTGCACCACCAGTGGTTTGGCATTTAAAATGCATGGCAGGGTGGGGGATTCTCCGATCATCGGAGCCGGTCTTTTTGTTGACAATGAAATAGGTTCTGCTACCTCGACCGGAGTGGGTGAAGAAGTGATCCGCATCGTAGGTTCACACCTGGTCGTTGAATATATGCGGCAGGGATTTTCTCCGCGCGATGCCTGTCGCAAGGCAGTGGAACGGATTGTGAACAGGAATCCGAATAAGGCCAGGGACCTGCAGGTAGGCTTTCTGGCCCTGAAAAAAGACGGCAGTCATGGTGCTTTCTGTATTCAGAAAGGATTTACATATGCTGTCCGTTCTGACAGGGAAGAAAAAATATATGAATCGGAAAGCTGGTTTAGCTGATGGAAAAAAATATACTGGAAATCTGTTGCTTCAACCTGGAGTCAGCCCGGATCGCGGCAGAGGCCGGTGTTGACCGTATTGAACTTTGCGGTGACCCGGCTGCCGGTGGTACTACCCCGGGCATCGGACTGATCAAATCGGTCCGGAAAAAAATTGAAATCGAACTATATCCCATCAT
>Ga0080027_10000036_pt1 | contig 47772 bp, 37 predicted proteins | sample OrgsoiDNA2013046_FD_70962 | JGI IMG/M metagenome (GOLD analysis project Ga0080027, IMG submission 70962) | Permafrost soil microbial communities from the Arctic, to analyse light accelerated degradation of dissolved organic matter (DOM) -... | ecosystem: Environmental > Terrestrial > Soil >... | reverse complement strand
CGCGATCTCGCCCAAGTGTAGCGCCCCCGTCATGCGTCCAGTCTACATGCCCCTCGAATAGGCCCACACGAACCAGCCATCGTTATGATGGGATATGGATCTTCTGTCGAGTCCCGTGCTGAAGGCGTCAAAACGCATCGCCTACGGATCCGGGCCATCCCAATTCGGAGATTTGTGGCTGCCTCACGACCAAAAGCTCACTTCTCTGCCTGTTGTTGTTTTTTTCCACGGAGGATGGTGGAAGTCAGAATACGACCTCGGTTATGCCGGGTACTTGGGCGCGGCACTGGCGCGTGAAGGGATAGCCTGCTGGTCGGTGGAATACCGCCGCGTAGGGTCTTCCGGTGGAGGCTGGCCGAATACGTTTCTGGATGCAGCCGCGGGATTTGATTTCATCAGTGATATAGCGGGCGAACACCGCCTCGATCTTTCGCGGATCCTGGTCATGGGCCACTCAGCGGGCGGCCACCTCGCCTTCTGGATCGCAGGACGTCACCACATCAAGAAGCAGAGCGAACTTTTCTCGACGAAACTAAAAGCTTTCCCGAAAGCGGTGATTGCTCTGGCTGGAGCGGTAGATCTGCGACTGACCATCGAGCTCGCCGGAACAGGAGAGTTTGCCCAAATTAAAGACAATGTATTTCAGTTGATGGGTGGCGATCCCACCCGCTTTCCGGAGCGGTACCGGGCCGGCAATCCAGGAGAACTTCTACCATTTTCGGCCGACCAGATTTTGATCCAGGGAACGGCCGATGATCAAATCCCTCCGGACCTGCCCTCTCGTTGGGCAGACCTTTCGAGAAAGATCGGGTCGAAGGCCTCAGTGAGAATCCTACCCGGAGCCGACCATTTCGATATAGTTGATCCCGAAAGTGGCACCTGGACCACGGTAGTCCAGGAGGTTCGTTGCGCGCTCTTGTAGATAGTAGTGAGGCAGATCGACCGAGCTTCGCCACAGAAACTCAAAGTAAACCGCCGTGGCAGCTCGGTTCCTGAGTGCGTTGACCGGTCTCTACGCCTAGTCGACAACTTCCTTTGATGTCACTGGGCAAATGGTGGTCCACGGACTCCGCCAACTTTGTGTAGTGATAACGATTCGTGATCAGTGATGCAATGTGCTCACCCAGCGAAAGTTGAGCCTGGGCCAAATCGTCCACACCCATTCGAAATGGCCGCGCGCTAAGGTACGCACTCTGGCGAGTCCGGTGGACGGTTACCCATCACAAGCCATAAGGGATACGCGGACGAAGCAAGAAACGGATTGCCGCTGGAGGAGGAAGCACTTGAGTTTAGAGCAACTTTTTCCCAAGGGTTGGCAGTGAGCGCGCCAAAATCAGTTGTGAGCCGGCAATCCGCTTTTTCGGCATGAGCGTACTCAGGGGGAGAAGGAATGAGTTGTGTGGCTGAAGCTCCCAGTTTTCACTGGGATTCGACGCCGACTTTACCTCCCCCGAGTCACTGACGATGACTGCCTTCACAAATAAGCCTAGAGCCGCGTTGTTTGCACAGAGCCTCATCGTTCTTCTCGTGCTTGCTTCGCAAGGAGCTTGGCCGCAGAACACTGGCTCGGCGGCTTCGAGTCCGGCACTCCACCCTCAGAACACGGCAATTCGAACCGCCGCTCCGCAGACAGGCGCCGAGACTGACGGGCTGATTCTGAAGTTGCAGGCTAGTGTGAAGAAAGCCCCCGACAACTTTGCGGTTTACGACAACCTGGGAGCCGCGTACTTCCAGAAAGCGCGGGAATCGGGCGACATTCGTTATTACGATCTCGCCGAGCAGACTCTCAAGAAATCTTTAGAGCTGGCCCCTGCCGATTTTGGCGCCGCCGACCCGCTGGTACACATTTCGCTGGTTTACATGGGAGAGCATCGCTTTACGGATGCCATCGACAATGTCCACCGCGCGATTTCTCTCGGCTCGGGCAATGTGGCCGCGTTTGCCATTGAGGGGGATGCGCTCACCGACATGGGCGACTACGAGCAGGCCCTCGCGGCTTACGGCACTGTGCAGAAGCTTGGAGGCACCACGCTTTCTCCTTTGCGCCTGGCATACATGGTGGACAGCCGCATGGCTTATCTTCGCTTCCTGCACGGGGACTCGGCGGGCTCTATCCGGCTGATGAACAGCGCGATTGAGGCGGCGCTGCAAACGCGGGAGCCGAAAGAGAATCTGGCGTGGCTCTATTTCGAATTGGGCGAACGCTACTTTCAGGCTGGCGATTTGGATAAAGCCGCTCTCGCGTATTCCTCGGGAATTGCGACTGATTCCAACCACTATCGCTCGCTCGCTGGGTTGGCGAAGGTGCGGGCGGCGCAAGGGCAGATGGAGGAGTCTATCCGCCTGTACCGGCGTTCGCTGGAGATCATTCCATTTCCAGTATATCTCGCGGAGCTGGGCGATGTTTACCGGAGGCTTGGACGGAACAACGAAGCTGAGGAACCGTATGACCTGGTGGAATACATCGGCCACCTGGGCGAACTGAATCAGGTTCTGGCGAATCGAGAACTGGCGCTGTTCTACGCTGACCGCGGCATCAAGCTTAAGGAAGCCCTGACGCTGGCGCGGAACGAGCTCAAGGTCCGGCAGGACATTTACACCTGGGACACTCTGGCGTGGGTTCTGTACAAGAACGGGGGTTATGAAGAAGCCGGGGATGCGATCCGTAAGGCCCTGAGCTTGAACACGAATGATTCGCTCTTGCTGTTTCACGCTGGAATGATCGATCGCGCCCTGGGACGGTCACCGCAGGCAGAGGAGTATCTCTGGCGGGCTGTCAGCCTCAATCCGCACTTCCACGTTTTCTACGGTGAGCTTGCGAAACAGACATTGAACGAACTGTCTGGGCAGCAGAACCAAACCTTGGGGATCAATCATGCTTCGCGCTAAACGTCACCACGGCCGACCTGCACAGATATTGTCGGTATTCTTCCTGATGCTTTGCAGCATTCCTGCGCTGGCTCACCCGATGGGCAACTTTAGCGTGAACCACTACGCCAGGATCACCGTCGGGGAGAAGTCCGTGGAGGTGCTGTACTTGATTGACATGGCCGAAATCCCGACCTATCAGGAAATTCGGCAATTCAATCTGGATCCCAAGCCGGGCGAGGCACAGGCTTCGCAATATGTGACTGAGCAGGAGCACTTGCTCGGCAGCGGACTGTCTCTTGAAAGCGACGGCTGCGCTGTGCAATTGAAGTCGGTTTCTCGGCACCTGCAGTTCTCCGAGGGTGCTGGCGGGCTGCCGACGATGAAGATTGCGCTTCTGTTTCGCGGCACCGTCAATCCGGCGGCGGGAGAGCATCGGTTGTCGTATGCGGACAACAATTTCTCTGGGCGTGCTGGCTGGAAGGAAGTGGTAGTCGCGAGTAACGGGGCTGAGATTGTTACTAGCTCAGCCTCCGGAACTGACCGCAGCCAGGAGCTGACGAACTACTCCAGCGATCTTGTCAACAGTCCGCCACAGCAAGTGTCGGCCTCGATCGACTTCCGCACCGTTGCTGTCGTCGTTCCGCGCGGGGTACAGGCTTCAGGCGTCGGCACTACCCGGGTGCATGTGCCCCGGAGCCTTCCCCACGCGGCGTTTCTTGCGTCTGGAGGGACAGCGGGCGTTTCGGTTGCAACCGATGCGGCCCCGGTAGTCGTTTCCGCGCCCGTTCCAGCGGCGCCCGTCTCCACGCTCGTGAATACGCCGCGCAGCCGCTTCACTCAGTTGATCTCGACGCAGGGTCGGTTAAGTTTCTGGGTCTTGCTGTCCGCGGCATTTATCGCGGCTGGACTTGGCGCCTTGCATGCTCTGGAACCTGGGCACGGCAAGACGATTGTCGCGGCGTATCTAGTCGGGTCGCGCGGCACCGCGAGACATGCCGTTCTGCTGGGGGTTGTGGTAACGGCGGCGCACACTGCGGGCGTGTACCTCCTCGGGATGGTTACGCTCTATGCTTCGCGTTACATCGTTCCGGAACAGCTCTATCCGTGGCTGGGGGCGATCTCCGGGATTAGCGTCGCGGGGCTTGGTGTTTTCGTGCTGCTGCGAAACCTCACCGGAGAAACGGGAGACCATTCGCATGCCAGCGGGAAACGTCACTCGCATTGGTTTCTGTCGAGTCTGAGGAAGGGTGGTCCCTCCGGTGATGAGGCGGACGCCAGACCTAGTAGCGGGTCGAACCCGGAGCCTCGCGCCCTCTCCCTTAGGGAACTGTGCATGCTGGGCGTTACGGGCGGCATCGTTCCGTGCCCGGCAGCTTTGGTGGTTCTGCTGAGCGCTTTCTCGCTGCATCGCATCGGCTTCGGCCTTTACCTGATTACTGCGTTCAGCGTTGGGCTGGCCGCGGTGTTGGTTTCGGTTGGCCTGGCGATGGTTTACACCCGGCGCATCGTGGCTTCTCGTTTTCAGACGAGCGCGCGCATGCTTCGCTATCTTCCATTTCTATCGTCGGCATTCATGGTGGTTTTGGGCAGCGCCATAACGATGTCTGCGATTGCACCGCTGTTCACGCAGGCTCTGTTCTCGAAACAGCACATGCTTCCGTTTGTCACTGTCGTTCTGCTCGGATTCTTTTTGGGGATGCGCCACTCGACCGATCCCGATCACGTTGTTGCGGTTTCAACAATTGTGAGCCGCCAGGGTTCGGTGCGCAGTTCCGCGATGATTGGGCTGCTGTGGGGCCTGGGTCACACGTTAACCATCTTTCTCGTCGGTTCCGTGATCATCGTGTTCGGAGTGGTGATTCCGGCACGGCTTGGGCTGTCCATGGAGTTCTGCGTTGCGCTCATGCTCATTCTTCTCGGCATCCTGAACCTTACCGGGGTGATGGCGGGGATCAACGAGCGCCTGGGAAGACTCGGGCTCGCAAAGCGGCGAGGCGGCAACGTGAACGGGGCGTCGCCTGCCCTTGGAAAATCTCGGGCCGAAGTGCTGCTGGAGAGAGTCGCCGGAAGGCTGGGCCTCTATCAGACCCTGCGCCCGCTTATCATCGGCTTGGTACACGGTCTGGCCGGATCGGCCGCCGTGGCGCTGTTGGTGCTCTCGACTATCAAGAGCCCGTTCTGGTCGACCCTTTATCTGCTGGTATTTGGCTTCGGCACTGTGGCCGGGATGATGCTCATGACTGGAGCCATTTCGATGCCGCTGGTTTTCGCCGGCAAAAGATTCAGCAGTATCACGCGGCATATGACCACCGCATCGGGACTGGTCAGCGTGGCGTTCGGGCTGTTTCTTGTCTATCACATTGGCCTGATCGACGGACTTTTCACTGCGCATCCTCATTGGACCCCGCAGTGAAAGATGTAAAGACGTTTGTACTTGTTGTGCTCAGGAGGCTGTAACCAAATGAAGAAACTCAAACTGGCCACAGGTTTCGCGGCGGCTCTGTTCCTGCTGATCCCGATCAGCATGTTCGGATCGAGCCATCGCGAAGCACCCATTACGGCGCTAGACCGTACCGCGGACGTTACTGACTGGTACGCCTTTGTCAGTTACGACAACCCCAAGAACGTAACCTTCATTCTCAACGTGGACCCGCTGCTCGAACCGGCCAACGGACCCAATTACTTTCCCTTCGACCCCGGCGTTCTGTACCAGATGCACGTCGATAACAATCAAGACGGAAAGGACGACGTAACGTTCCAATTCCGCTTCAAAACCGAGATTCGCTTGCCGGGAGTGTTTACCGGCTTCGTTGGTGGCATTGCAGGAATTCCGCCGATCACGGCCCTCGACGGACCTGGCTCGGAGGGGTTTAGTCTTCGCCAGCACTACACCGTGACCATGATCAAGAATGGCCACGCGGTGGATCTGGGTGACGACGACAAGCCTCTCTTTGCGGTACCTTCCAACGCGGGTCCCCGCACCATGCCGGACTATGCTTCGCTGTTCAGCCAGGGAATCTACAAGCTGGATCGTGGCATAACCGTGTGGGCAGGAACCGCGGACGATCCGTTTTTCATCGACCTGGGCGCGACTTTCGATTCACTGAACTATCGCTCTGGAGTCGCGCCGGTGTTGTCTGCGGCCGTGGACGCCGATGACACTCACAACTATGCCCCTGACGCAGTCGGTGGCTACAACGTCAACTCGATTGTGCTGGAAGTTCCCATCAGCCTGCTGACCGTGGACGGGAAGTTCCACGCAGCTGGCGACAAACAAGCCGTGATTGGCACGTATGGCAGCACTTCGCGTCATGCCATCACGGTGCGCCGAGCACACTTCGCGGAAAAGGACTATGCAGCGTTCCAACAGATTAACCGCGAGGGTAATCCGCTGATCAACGAAGCGATCATCGGCACAGGGTCGAAGGACCGCTTCAGCATGGACGATCCAAAGAACGACGGGCAATTTGCCGCGTTCGTCCTGAATCCATTGCTGGCTACGGTACTGGGTTCGGCCGGCGTTCCGGTGGCTCCAGCACCGCGTACCGACCTGTTAATTCTGGCTCAGTACCAAGCACCTATCTGTCCTGGTTGCACGGCAAAGGATGCGGGTCCCGTTGCGGACTTGCTCCGGCTGAATACTGGCATTCCGCCAACACCGGTGGGAAGTCAGAAGCGGCTGGGCTTCCTGGCCGGCGACACGGCTGGTTTTCCCAACGGCCGCAGGCCGGTGGACGATGTGTTTGACATCGCTGTTCGCGCGGTTGCCGGCATTCTGGTGGATGGCAAGAAATACGGCACTCCGCTCGGAGATGGTGTTCAAACCAAAACCGAAGGCTTCAACAACTCCTTCCCTTACGTCATGCCCGCCAACAGTGGACGCGATAGCGCGCACACCGGGCCGGGACAAGTTGGCTGCACGGGACAACCGAATGGGATCTGCCCCATCGAGTAGTTCATAGCTGGCCGCCGTGTACGCACGGCGGTCGTTCTTTTCTTGTGAAATGAGGGTAGCGATGAAAACAATTCTGCGGCTGGCATGGATCATGAACGCGGCCTTTGTCTGCGCCCAGATTCCTGCGGCGCCGACCGGTCCAAACTCTTCTTCCGCCGAAAAGGCCGTGCTGGAAGCGAAACGATCCACCGCCGCCAAGCCCGAGGTGTTCGCCGGCTACAACCGTCTAGCTCTCGCGCTGGTCCAACGCGGCCAGGAAACGGCTGACTCCGCTTATTACGTTGAAGCGCAGGATGCGGTCAAGAAGTCGTTGTCGCTGGCTCCGGGGAACTTTGACACGAAGAAGGTCGAGGCTGCGCTTCTGCTGGCGGAACATGAGTATCGGGCTGCCCTGGAAGCCGCTACAGCCCTGAACAAGAAGGTACCCGACGATGTGACCGTCTACGGTTTGCTGACCGATGCCGACATTGCTCTGGGAAATTACGATGACGCGGAAAAGGCTGCGCAGTGGATGCTGAACCTTCGTCCAGGGAATGTACCAGCGTTGACAAGGGCGGCGCATCTACGGGAGTTATTCGGCGACGCGGAAGGCTCCACCGAACTGCTCAACATGGTGCTGGAATCCACTTCGCCGGAGGATACCCGGGAACGCGCCGGGGTCCTCGCCGAGTTAGGGCATCTACGCCTGAGCGCTGGAGAGACGGACCGCGCAGAGCAAGTTCTTCAACAGGCCCTGAAGCTGAACCCGAATTCCGCGGATGCCCTGGAAAATTTGGCGGCCGTTCGTTCGGCGCAGAAGCGGTACGATGAGGCCGCATCCCTCTTGCGCCAAAGCTACGCTGTTGCACCGCGAACCAAAAGACTCTACTTGCTAGGTGCGGCGCTGGCGTTGGGGAAACATGACGCAGAGGCGACGAAGGCCTTCGCGAAGTTTGAAGTGGCGGCTTCTGCGAGCGTGCACGAGAGAATGAATTCGAACGTGCAACTCGTTTTCTACTACGCTGATCAGGCGCACATGCCGGGCCAAGCTCTCGCGGTAGCGACGCAGGAGTATTCCTGGCGGCGGGATGTCTACACACTGGACGCCTATGCCTGGGCGCTGCACGTGAACGGCAAAGATGACGAGGCACGTAAACAGGTTGGAATCGCCCTCGCGGTCGGCATCCAGGATGCGAGCATGTTTTACCACGTGGGAGAGATCGCTCTGAAACTGGGCGACCGGGCGACCGCTGAAAGATACGTGAAGCAGTCGCGAGACTTGAATACTCCCGCTTCAGAGCTGGCGCTGCGCGCAAGGTCGTCCGTCGAGTAGGGAGTGCTGATCCGGAACCGGGTTCGAGAAAGCGAGTGTTCGAGGCCCAGTGCTGAACGGCCACCGGGGAACCCGGAAGTGATCGAGAGGACAGCTGACGTAAAATGGAATGGCGGGGACTTAACGTTGTCGCAAGAAGCTAGGCGCCTTTTCGGATCGGTCCCCGCGAATCATTCTTGGGCAGGATCTATTACAAGTTCCGGTTTGCCGAGAACTCGCTCGGAAGCTTCATCCACGGCTGTGCTTTCAAGGAGGGAAGGGTTACCACGCCCGCAATGCTGCGATGCGCCAGCGCAAGAGGCGGTATACTTCGGTGTGAACGTGGAGTAACGGGAGGTGTGCCCATGGCTTCGTCCCGCGAATCCAAAGGTTCAACGAAAATCGCCGTCCAGGCGCCAAGTAATCAGAAATCGCAACGCACACGGAATTCTCCGCGTCCACCCCCAGCCCCCGAGAACGCCCGCGAGTTCGACCCCCAGGTATTCCTCAGCCACCATCGGAGAGGGCAGGCAGGCTCCAGCCGCCCCAACAACTTATATATTTTATTATCAATTGTTTAACGACGACTTTTAATTTCATACTTTACATTTCGCACAAATGACGTCCTGCAACGGCGGATCCCCGGCGGGACTTCTTCGCTCATTCAAGGACTGAACCACCCGCCAGAACCATCCGCTCCCACGCGAACAAAAGTGAAACCTAGATATCGGGCCCAGGATGGGCAACCAGGCGTAGAACATCGCCCTTCAAGCAGACTGTTTTCCAATTGTCCAGGAAAGTGGCATCCATCTTTTTGTAAAACTGAATCGCCATTTCGTTCCAGTCCAGCACGTGCAACATAACTCCAAAGCGGTCTTCTTGTTGGGCAATCGCTGCGACACGCGACAATAGCGCCCGGCCGACCTTGTTCTTGCGAAAACTGAGGTCGAACGAAGAGGTCTTCCAGGAACAGGGCCCGACCCTGGAAGGTCGAATACGAGTCGAAGAAGAAGGCGTAGCCAGCAGGCTCGCCATCGAAATCAGCTATCAGCGCGCGGAACTTTGGCGGCGATCCAAATCCGTCGCTCGCCAGGGTTTGTCCCGTGATCAAAAGAGAGAGCTGCTCATCGTCAGCCATCTCCTGGATAAGAACGAGGAGAGTCGGGACATCGTTCAAGTTGGCATGGCGGATACTGAACACCGGGACTCCTGTTTGAGCCGTGACCAATCCCAGTGCCCTCTAGGCCGCTTTTTCTTCTTTCTCTCCGCTCGCAGATTTGCCTTCGTCGGCGGAAGGGCCATAGATGGCAGGGACTGAGGCTTCGTTCAGCCGTAGATAGACGGTAAGTTGGCCGCGATGGTGGGCGAGATGGTTGAGCACACCGTCCCGGATGCCGACGTAGCGCCGCTCATCGCTCATTACTTTACCTGCTGCCAGCAGGCGCCAGTTGGTGTTCAGCAAGTGGTCGTCGGTGGTCGCCTGTAGCGCTTCACGGCCTTTCTTCAGGCTGGCTTCGAACTGCGCGAGGAGTTCCGCTCGCGTGTTCCATGGTTGCGGCTTGAACTTCGGGCCGCCGGGTGGATTGATGTCGATTTCGTCTTGGTTGATAACCATGTCGAGCCACGCCGGCATCGTAGCGACCATGGTAGTCAGTTGGCCGAGCGGCATCGATTTTTCGTGCGGCTTCCAGTCGTTTTTTCCTTCCGGGACGCGTTCCAGGGCTTCACGGGTTCCCTGGGCTTCACGATCGAGTTCCTCGAGCAACAGTTCGGTGAGTTTCATGGTATGCCTCCTCATTTGTTGGCTTTGGATGCGGGTGGTTGAAGAGAGGTTACAGACTACCCCGAGACTTTGGGGGGTTCAGTTTCTTTTCCCTGCTAACGGGAACGTGCAAGCCCTACGCATATGTCGGCTTCTGCGGCCAACCGGTGGGCGAGTCTTCAAAAGACTGCTGTCGTCCGTAGGGTGTCGTGTCGAGGAGGCGGTAGGAGTCCGTGAGCGATTCGGTGCCGCGCGCGTATACCGAGTATGTATGGAAAATGTCATCGTCGAGCCGAAAAAAGACGCTTAGCCGTGCTCTTCGCCCTCCATCTTCACGGAGTGGCCCATCGCTGCCGCCATCTCGGCCTTGGTCCGATAGTTGTATTCGGCCGGCGCGACCTTCGGGTCCAGCGTCACATGAAAATCGTAATTGAAATCGCTGCCAAACGACGAAAGCCAATGAATATTCCATCCCTTTTCGGACTTATAGGCTTCGAGCTTGGCCAGCGGAGCGCGAGAGACGACTACGAATGTCGTATCGCGTTTGTTGAGCAGCGACAGTTCGCCCAGGGCGTCTACAAAACCCGTACAGCCCGGGCAGCCTTTGTCCCACTCCGGGTCAAACATGAAGTGATACACAATGAGCTGCCGGCGACCCTCGAAGAGCTCTTTAAGACTCGGCTTGCTATTCGGACCGTCGAAGACGTAGTCCTTTTCGATCTTCACCATGGGGAGGCGCCGACGCTCGGCATTTATGCGGTCGGCTTGCTTGGTGAGCTCCTTTTCATGCGCCAGAAGTTCCTTTCGCTCGGTTAGCCACTGGTCTCGCGAAACGATCTTCGGAATAGCTATCTCGTTCTGTACCGTGTTGGATGCCATAGCCAAGTCATTCTCCTTTGTCGCAGTCTTCAACGGGCAAGGCCTTCACATTTTTCTTCGAATGAAAAACCTTCACGACGAGCCCGGTCAGCCCACCCGTCGACACCAAGGTACCGGCCATCAAGGCCACGCTCCCCACACAAGCTGGACACATGGGATCCTCCTACTCTGCTGGCGTTCACTGCGAACGGCGGGGGGTTTAGCCCGAGCGCGCATGAAGCAACTGTAGAAAACATCTCGGGTGACGTCTGTTCAGAATGGCTCACTTGGTCCTAAGTCGGGCGCGGAAAAGGCCTGACAGCGGTTGCCAAGCGAGAACTAGAGAATCGAGACCCGCGTTGTCGAGCCGCTTTATGGCGCGCCGAATTGCCTAATCGACTCTTTACCGCGTTCTAGGCCAGAATCACTTTTTGTGTTTCTCCTCACGTGGATTACGTCCCAGGTAAAGTGAGCAGTGTAGATCAGCTATTTCCTTGTGCCTTTGTGATCCTAATCCTAGAGACGAGCACTTCTTCTCTCTCTTTCAGGTCCTCTGAACTAAGGCAGCCCATCTGAAGCCCGCCCCTCTTAGTTCTACAGCTGCAACAGGAGCAATTCATGAAAAAGTCTACTCAACCAATTCCACAAGGATTTCACTCGGTCACTCCCGCCCTGATAGTGCGAAATGCCACCGAAGCCATCGAATTCTACAAGAAGGCATTGGGCGCGGAAGAAATTAGTCGAATGGCTTTTCCCGACGGTAAAATCGGACACGCTGAATTGAAGATCGGCGATTCCATTGTTTTTCTGAGCGATGAGAATCCCGCCATGGGTTGCAAATCTCCGCAGACTCTTGGCGGCACCGCCAGCAGCCTTTATCTCTATGTGAAGGATGTGGACAAGGCTTTTGAACGCGCCCTCGATGCCGGCGGCAAAGCAACCATGCCGGTGGCCGACATGTTCTGGGGCGACCGCTTTGGAAACTTTGCCGACCCGTATGGCCACAACTGGGGCCTGGGCACTCGTACCCAAGACTTGACCAAGCAGGAGATGGAAGAAGGAGCCAAGAGCTTCTACGCGCAGATGGCACAGCAGGCACAGAAAAAATCGGCCTAGCTCCTGATTCGGGATCAGACCGCGAAGGCCGGGTTCGCGCTCTGATTCATAGGAAATCCGCGCGTCCTTCTTGATAAAAAACTGTGCCTGAGGGTCCGACGATGACTACCAACAAACTCAACAAGGCACGAGTCGCAGATCTGCACATGACGATGACCGACCACGTCGAACGCGGCGATATTCCCGGCATCGTCGCGCTTATCGGTCGCGGCGACGAGATTTATGTCGATGCAATCGGTGTGAAAAACGTCGGTGCAAAGAGCCAATGCACCGCGACACGATCTTCCGTGTCGCCTCAATCACTAAGCCGATCACTGCGGCCGCAACCATGATTCTGGTCGACGACGACATACTCGAGCTGGACGATTCCGTTGAACGCTGGTTGCCTGAACTTGCCAATCGTAATGTGCTCAGGCGCATCGACTCACCGCTCGACGACACGGTTCCCGCCAAGCGCTCGATCACGGTGCGAGACCTGCTCACATCTACCTTCGGCTTCGGCAGTGTCATGGCGATGCCCGGAACCTATTTCATTCAGCAACTCATTCGTGACGGGCATCTCGGCGGGGACGGACCGCCACATCCATTGCTAACACCTGGCGCGAATGAATGGATGCGCAGATTGGGCGAGCTGCCGCTAATGTACCAGCCGGGTGAGCGCTGGACTTACAACACCAGTTGTGACGTACTGGGCGTTTTGATCGCGCGTGTTTCAGGGAAATCATTTGAAGCCTTCTTGCGCGAGCGCTTGTTCGATCCGCTCGGCATGAAGGACACGGCGTTCAGCGTTCCCGCGTCGAAGGTCGATCGATTGCCGGGCTGTTATCAGTTCAATCGCGACGGCAAAAAGTTGGAAGCGTTCGACAGCGCGCAGAACAGTGAATACAGTCGCCCACCAGCATTTGAGTCAGGCGCGGGTGGCCTGGTGTCGACGGCCGACGACTACTACGCGTTCTGTCGCATGATGTTGAACAAGGGTGTGTGGGGTCGAGAGCGACTCCTGGCGCAGGCTTCCGTTGAATCGATGACGAGCGATCAACTCACGCCTGACCAGAGGAAAGGTGCGGAGATATTCTTCGGCAGTCACAGCAGCTGGGGCTTCGGCATGGGAGTGGACATCCAACCCGATAAACCCTGGATGGTGCCTGGACGATTCGGTTGGGACGGCGGCTTTGGCACGTCGGCGGACTCCGATCGGAAGAACGACTTCGTCGGCATCCTGCTGACGCAACGCTTGATGGATTCACCAGAACCACCGGCAGTGTTCGAAGATTTCTGGACGCATGCGTATCGTTCGCTCGAAGCCTGAATGACGAAGAAGGAAAACCAACCGAACTTTCAAATAGAGCGCTGAAGAGTCTCGGGTGTTGGAAACCCGCGGGGCTTTCCGGAAGGGCGGTGGCTAAACGCAAAGCCGTTTTCCGTGGCCTCGGCGGCTCGCCGCAGCGGTTGGGTCGGAACCTGAATTCGGGCTACCTTTGGGCTCAAAGTCGTTGACACGTTCCGGTTGAAGCACTCCTGTCTAAAATGGAACAGCACGACTCGCTAATCCCACAATCGCCACTTTGGCTGTGAGCGGATGGTCGGCTAACCGGAAGCGATCCGGCTTACACAGCCGATACACTGGCAACTGGGGCAGCGGTATTTTGTAGAGTGGCGATATGCGAGCGCGCCCAAACGATAATCGCTTCAACATCGAAGAAGGCTGACGACTCTCGGCCGTTGTGCTCACTTGCCATCCTGGGAGATCAAGCGTTTCCCGCCGCGTTCACTTTTGCGACGTCGATCCTTTACGTCGTGGTTGCACGATGCTCCACTGTGAGATTTGCGGAGCGTCCGCCAATCGGACGCGTTCTGTGTATGGCACCCTGCGGAACCGTGATCATTTCTGCCGCCCCGAGTACGATTTCGTGATCTTCAAATTCAACCCCGACCTGCCCCTCCAGCACGAGGAAAGTTTCATCAGACTCGGGGTGTCGGTGCCAGAAATAAGGCTCCGTCATTACGCTCACACGTATGACGTGGTCATTCACTCTAGCCAGGATATCGTTGAGATAAACACCACGCATCCGCTCGACCGCGTCCTTCACCTTAACAACGGTGCCCGGCTGAAGCTCTTCGCCATTCATTTAGGATTCTCTTTCTTAAATTCTCTGCAAAACCGAGGAATCGTTGCACGCCATCGCAACCGCGATCCGTTTGGTCTACACCGGAGCGCCATTGCGGCATCCGCCATTACCAACGCGTAGTCGCCGAGCTTGCCATTAAGAAATGGGATGCGATGCGATTCGAGCTTGCACGTTACCGCAACTGGCGAGATTTCGCGATCCCTCACCCCTCCAGCTCCATGAGTTCGAGGTAGCAGACCGGTGTCTACATATTCGTGCTCACGATATCTGTCCGGCAAGCACCTTCGCTACGAAACGCGCTGTGGCTTCTCCGACCTCGGAGGGACATTCTTCTTGTAAGAAATGAGCTCCCTTCACGGTGATCTCTTGCTGATTTGACCACGTTCGGCAGAATTCTCGTTGTGGACCGATCAAAAACCCGGATGGATCCCCCATTGATAAACAAGTTTGGTATTGGGCTGGTGGCAAGCCAGCGGGCATAGGAGTCTACAATCAGGCAGACATCCTCAGGTTTCCCCTCTATCGGCAGCTCTCTCGTCCATGTCAGCATTGGTAGGCGCGAAGGGCCAGGGTTTCTATAGTAACGGCGATAGACCTCTATCGCTTCCTCGGAGATACCCCGGAGCGGCAGGAGATATTCGATGAAAAGATTCTCCTGAAGGATCAATTCTTCGCCCGCTGGCGTGCGCTGCGCCTTGAAGAATGCTTTCGTCACCTCTGGCCATTCATCCCAGGAAAGAAAGGGTCGGACGATCCCTTCCATGTAAATGATCGCATTGATTCGCTCGGGATGGCGCTGAGCCCAATGAAATCCGAGCGCCGATCCCCAGTCGTGAACGACTAAAATGATATTTTTCCTCAATTCCATGGCCTCAAACCATGCATCGAGATAGCGCCGATGATCTATAAACCGGTAACCGCCATCTGGCGCAGCGCCTGAGTTGCCCATTCCCACGAGATCGGGGGCAAGGCAACGTCCTAAAGGCAAAAGGTAGGGAATAATATTCCGCCAAAGATAGGAATGAGTTGGATTGCCATGCAAGAAGACAATCGGATCTCCCTCTCCCATATCCACATAAGCTGTATCTGTATCAAGTTGAGTCGAGTTTAATGGCTTTGGAACAATGCGAGAGGAATCGCATCCCCCTCGGCGCGGCAGCCTGCATTGTTGGGATGCAGATGGTCTCCACTGTCGTAATTCGGACGCAGTTGCGTAGGGTGACCCGGATCGCGTACAACCGCATCGAGATCCACCACACCGTCGAATTCTTCGCTGCTGAGAATCCAGGCGTTGACCTTCTGTCGCATCCTTTCTTTCTCCGGAGTGTAGAAAGTGATCCGAGGCCCCGGCGGCCCCAAATCCAAAAACGAGTTTTCGAACGGTGGGTTCGTCGTGCCGATGATTCGAATTCCCTTTTGATGAGCCCATGAAATGAGCCGCCGATAGCCGGCGATAATACTTTCGGCCTTGATGCCCTCCGTGGCTGGTGTTAGCGAGCCGGGCATCGCGATGTCATTAATTCCTAGGCCAACGATCATGTACTTAACACCGGATTGCGCGAGTACGTCCCGGTCGAAACGTGTCAGGCCCGCTTGTCCGAGAACTGACCCAAATCGACCGCCGGCCGCTTCCATAGGGCTGTCATTCAATAGCCGATTCCCGATAATGCCTTCATTCAGGACGCCCAATTCCGCTTTCCCGCCGGAACTTTTCTGCAACTGCTGCGCCAGCACGTCAGGCCAACGCCCATTGCTGTCGGACTCAGTTCCATCTCCATCCGTGAGCGAGGAGCCAAATGCGACGATGGCTGCGCCGCGCGCGGAGGCCTCCACGTCCACCCCAGTTAGGAACGGCCACGTATGGATTTTCTCTGCCACCGGAAACTTCGCGTTCGCTGTAGCGTCCCCGGTCTGGGAAACGTAGCTCGTCTGTAAGGCCAGAACGTGCAGCGTTTTCACCTCGGTGCTCTCGGGTAGGAACAGACTGACCGCCAGATCCGACAGAGCCGGTGCCTCCAACGCGACCGGATCGCTCACAACCACCGATCCTGCTGCAACGGTCGTGGACGACTTCCCCTCGAACATCAGGGTTCGGTCAGACTTCGGATCGATGTCCGCCACGTCCGTTCGACGGGAAATGTGTGCGCTGCCGATCACTAATGGATGATCACCAAAGGTGTTCGAGATATTAATCCGTACTCTTGTCCCGCCAGTGCTGATGTGCACGATAAGGCGCAGAGTTTGGTTCCGGAAGCTTTTGACATACCCGGGCTCGGGAGGCTGCGGAGCCGTTGCCCACGTTCCGATCCATTGTTTGCCGCTGGGATTCTGCGCCGTTGCCAGCAATGACAACAGTCCAATAAGAACGCACGTAAATGAATTCGCAAACAGTCTGTTCATGGCGCATTCTCCACAGAAATGTCCTGCTGAGGTGAAGATAGTTTAGACGCTGGATAGCGGTTGCAGTAAGCACACTTCCAGGAATCCCCGCCCAACACACAAGGTACCTGTCTGAATATTTCTTGGTCTTTGCCACAGTTCAGGCGCGGGTGACGGGCTAACCGGAAGTAATCCAGACGGCAAGCTAGCATATCGAAGAAATGGAAAGGGGCTGACTTACGGTATCGCGGAAAGCCATGTGTTTCTTCGATCCATCTCTGAGAATCGATGCGATACTGTGGCCGCCGTGTGGTGTCTGTTGGACTTCAGAACGAAAAGCATTTTCGTACAATAAACCTACAATGAATCAGGCAATGAGGCCTTTTTAGCCGTTGCGGCAGTTCCTAGAATCAATAACTTGCGTGCTGTCAACACGCCAGGTAGTTCGACTCCCGCCGCCTCCACCATGCTGTCACTGGTTTTTTCCACACCCTACAAAATAGCTCTCGCAGACTTGACGATGGCTGTCCGATGATCCAGCGCCGGGAGAGAACGGCGAGCCTTGACACGTTTCTTGTGGGTGAGAATATTGAAGAGTATTCCTAATTCAGGGTTCCGCGCCGAAGCGCACGTTTCTTGATCAGCTCGAAGAACACAGGGACAAGAATCAAGACGTGAATCGTGGACGTGATCATGCCTCCTACGATGGGAGCCGCAATCGGCTTCATTACGTCTGAGCCAATCCCGCTTTCCCACAGAATGGGCACGAGGCTGGCCAACACCGCCGTGACCGTCATAAGTTTCGGCCGCAGGCGATGCACAGCGCCTTCGATCACGGCGTCCTGAATTCCCTCCTCGGTGAGTGGCTCCTTCGATGCGATTCGCTTCTCCAGCGCCTCATGCAGGTACACCACCATCACAACCCCAGTTTCGACTGCGATACCAAACAATGCGATATACCCTACCCAAACCGCAACGCTGAAGTTGTACCCGAGGAACCATTGCAGGAGCAGGCCTCCGCTGATCGCATAGATGGTTGGAAAAATCAGAACCAGGGCTTCAGTGACAGAGCGGAATACCAGATACAGTAGGAGAAGAATGACCGCGAAAACGACGGGCAGAATCAGCTTGAGCCGTTCTTTGGCGCGCACTTGAAATTCGTATTCTCCCGACCACTGGTAGTTGAACCCGACTGGTAGTTTTAATTCTTGCGACAAAAGCTTACTGGCCTGATTCACAAAGCCCCCGTAGTCGGTCGTCTTGAGGTCAATAAATACGTATCCAGTGAGCTGCCCCTCTTCATCCCGGATCATCGCCGGACCGTGGGAAAATGAGATGTGAGCCACCGTGCCGAGAGGCACCTGCTCGCCTGTCGGGGCAGCCACGAGCACGCGGGCCAACTCTTCGGGCGTATCTCGAAAATCGCGTTGATATCGGACGTTGATGGGATAACGCTCGCGGCCCTCGACATTTTGCGCGACATCTTCACCGCCGATGCCGGACTGCACGGCGCGCTGGACGTCTTCGACGGTCATGCCATACTTTGCAGCTTCCAGGCGGTCGACTTCGATGTTGAGGTAGAAGCCTTGGGAAACGCGTTCGGCAAAAACGGCGCGCACGTCGGGCAGGCGGCTGAGCAGCTGCTCGATGCGAGCGCCAGCCGCCTGAATTCCTTCGACGTCGGTTCCTTGAATCTTCATGCCGATGGGCGTCTTGATGCCGGTGAGTTGCATGTCGAGACGGTTTTCGACGGGCATCGTCCAGGTATTCGACAGGCCGGGAAATTGCAGCTTCGCATCCATGGCGGCGATCAGCTTTTCGTAGGTCATTCCGGCGCGCCACTTCTCGCGCGGCTTGAGCATGACCGTGGTGTCGTACATGTCGAGCGGGGCGTTGTCGGTGGAGCTGTCAGAACGGCCTACTACGCCGAACACGCTATCGACTTCTGGAAAGCCGCGGATGACGCGATCTTGTTCCTGCAAGAGCTGCGTCGCTTGGGCGATACCGATTCCGGGGAGCGACGTGGGCATGTAGAGCGACGAACCCTCATAGAGCGGCGGCATGAACTGGCTGCCGATGCGGAAGGCGAGCGGAATCGTCGCTGCCAGAAAGATGAGATTCACGGTGATTGTCAGCCATGGGTGACGCAAAGCGAAGCGAAGAACTGGTAGATAGAGCGCCTGCGTGACTCGTGACACCGGGTTTTTGGATTCGGGTCGCAACTTTCCACGAATGAAGATCAACATCAACGCGGGAACCACGGTGATAGCAAGGAGCGACGAAATGGCCACCGAGAGCGTCTTCGTCCAGGCCAGCGGGCGAAACATGCGGCCTTCCTGCGCTTCCAGAAGGAAGACCGGCAGGAAGCTCACCACGATGATGAGCAGCGAGAAGAACAAGGCGGGCCCGACTTGTTTGGCCGCGTCGATGAGAATTCTCCGCCGCTCGGCTTCCGTGACCGTGCCGGCTTCGGAGAGATGCCGGTAGCCATTCTCCACGATAACGATAGCTGCGTCGATGAGTACCCCGATGGCGAGTGCGAATCCACCGAGCGACATGATGTTGCTGCTGAGGTGGAGAAGGTACATCGGCACGAACGCCCCAAGCAGAGCGACGGGCAACGTAAGAATAGGGACCAGCGCCGAGCGAAAGTGGAAAAGAAAAACGATGGTCACGAAGCTAACCACGGCGCTCTCGGCCAGCAAGTCGCGCTGCAAAGTCTGAATGGATTCTTCGATGAGGCCAGAGCGGTCATAGCCAGCGTGAATTTCGACGCCTGGGGGCAACGAAGGGGCGATCTCGGCGACCTTCTTCTTGACTCCGTTGATCACGTTGAGAGCGTTTTCACCGTAGCGCATGACCACGATTCCGCCCACGGCTTCGCCTTCGCCTTGCCACTCGGCGACGCCTTCACGGATTTCCGGTCCGAAAGATACTGTTCCCAACTGGCGCAGCAGCACGGGCGTGCCGTTCTTGGCCATTACGGGGACATTTTCCAGATCACTCAGCGAATGCAGATATCCGAGACCGCGCACCATGTAGCGCGCGCCGTTCATCTCCAGCACGCGTCCGCCGACTTCGTTGGTGCTGGTGCGCACGCGGTCGATCACAGTGGACAGCGGGATGCCGAAGGCGAGCAAGCGATTGGGATCGAGCTGGACTTGATACTGCTTGACGAAGCCGCCGATGCTGGCAACTTCGGCCACACCGGGTACCGTGGCCAGTTGATAGCGGACGTGCCAGTCTTGCAGAGAGCGCAGGTCGGCGAGGCTGTGCTGGTGCGTGCGATCGATCAGAACGTATTCGAAGACCCAGCCAACGCCGGTGGCGTCGGGTCCGATCATGGGCGCTGCTCCAGCGGGCAAGCGTCCGCCGAGTTGCTGAATGTATTCCAAAACGCGGGAACGCGCCCAATAGATATCGGTGCCGTCCTGGAAGACGACGTAAACGTAAGAATCACCGAACATGGTGGTGGCGCGGACGGCTTTTACATGGGGCGCGGCGAGCAGGGCTGTGACAATTGGATAGGTGACCTGATCTTCAATGAGGCTCGGAGGCTGTCCGGGCCAGGCGGTGTGAACGATGACTTGCACATCGGAGATATCGGGCAGGGCGTCGAGCGGGACCCGCTGTAAAGACCAGATGCCCGCGAATACCAAGAACAGAACGCCGATGAAAACCAGGAACCGGTTGGTGGCGCACCAATCAATGACACGGGAGATCATGGGTTACATGCCTCCCGTCGCGGTGAGACTCAGGTGTTTTGTTAGTACGGTTGTTCCGGCTTGCTCCGCGGTGATGGTGACCTGCCACGTGCCGCCTGAGCCGAGGTCGACTTCCCCTGCGTAGACCCCGTTGCCTTGGTCGGTTAGCTTGCTCGTTGAGGTCATCGGAGCCATACCCATGTCGGCCATGCCAGGCATAAAGAAGCGAACGGAGATAGCTGCTCCGGCGAGCGGCCTGCCGTCTGCTCCGGTGAGTTTGACCTGCAAGCGATTCTTGCCTTTGTTTGGAGGCGACGGATCGGTGGTGAGTACGGCGGACGCTTGCTGCGCAGGCCCATTCATGGCTGCTGCCGCTCCGGCACCGGGCGGAGGCGGAGTGTACGCTCCCGACGCAGCCTGAAGCTGACTTTCGGAGTCGATGAGGAAGTTGGCGGAAGTGGCTACCGTGTCGCCAAGTTTCAGCCCCCTCAGGACAACAAAGCCGTCGTCCGTGCGCGTTCCGAGCTGAACCTCTCGCGGCTCGAACGATCCCTGGCCGCGAGTTACAAAAACAACTTGACGGCTTCCCGCTTCCAGCACGGCGGAAGCGGGAACAATGAGTTGGCGCCCCAAAGCCGCGCGCAAGCGGACGTTCACGAACATTCCCGGCTTGAGCGCGAGGCCTGGGTTCGGCAGTGCCAGTCGAACGCGTAACGTGCGCGTGGCCGCATCGACCTGAGGAAGAAGCTGTTCAATGTGCGCGTGAAAGATGCGGCTAGGGTAGGCGTCGACAGTGACATCTGCAGAATCGCCGGGTTTCAACTTGCCTGTGTCCTCCTGAAAGACTTGGGCGTTGACCCAGACCGATGAAAGATCGGCAATGGAGTACAAGCGCATTTCCGGCTGCACATAAACATTGGGCAGCGCCATGCGTTCGATGACATAGCCCGAAACCGGTGAGGCAAATGTGAACTCCTTTTGCGGCTGGCCGCTCGCTTCGAGTTTCGTAATATCCTGCTCCGAAAGGCTCCACTGGAGAAGGCGCTCTCGCGACGAGTGCAGCAACGTATCGGCACCGGAGGCCACGCTTTCGACAGAACTCTGACCGAGATGTCCCGCGTTACCCTTCGCGAGCAAATACTCCTGTTCGCTGGCGACGAGTTCCGGGCTGTAAATCGTGAACAGCGGCTGGCCTTTCTTGACGAATTGATAACTGGCGTTAACGAATACGTCCTTGATCCAGCCGGGATAGCGGCTCTGCACGAAAGCGGTTCGGCGCTCGTCCAGATCTACGGTGCCGGTGGCGCGAATTTCAGAATTGGTAGTTTTGTATTCGACTTTGCCCGTGCGCACGCCAATGCTTTGCATGCGTTCCGGCGACAGCTCGATGGGGGTGAGGTTCATCGGGCTCTCGACGGGAGCCGGGGTGAAACCTTCCATGGGAGGATGTTCTACAGGATGCCCCGTGGCCGTTTCCGCTGGCTGCGCTGCACGAGCGTGCCAGAACCAATATGCGGCCAGCGCCAATGCCACATTCAGAACAACAGCGACGATAAAAGGTTTGCGGTAGCTCATTGCAATTCCTCCCCGATGAGCCGCTCGATCTGGGCGACGGCAGTTTCGTGTTCGGCCAGCGCGCGTTCACGATCCATCGCGAGGCGGAGCGTGTCGTTGTAGGAGGCGATCAGTTCTTGGTAGTCCTGCTTGCCAGCGCGATATCCGGCCAACCCAGCGTTGAGCGCGGATTCACTCTGCGGGATGAGCCCTTGTTCGTACACCGTGATTTGTTGTTCGGAAGTCTCAGCAATGGCGATTTGCTCACCTAGGTCGCTCTCCATTTGCTTCAGGCGAGCCTCTTTTTCGGCCTCCGACTGCGTGAGCCGCGCCCGGGACTCGGCTTCCGCGGCGCGCACGCGCGAACGGTTAGGCAGCCGAACCGAGAACGTGCCCATGTAGTAGTCGCGAAAGTTGCTGGCGTTGTGCTGCCACATGTACTGCACGCCGAAGTCGGGCTTCTGCTCCCGCTTGGCGAGCGTGGCGGCAGCCTGGCTTTGGGAGACCTGTTCTGTGCTGACTTGTAGCTCTGGATTGCTCTGCCGGAGCTTGGCGTAGAGCGAGGCCGGTTCCGAGATGCGGCACGAGGAAAGAGGTTCGGCAACAATGTCGGCGGATTCGGGCGGGCGGTTCAGCAGTGCCTTCAAAACGACTTGAGCCTGCGCGCTGACGCGGCGCTGCATGGAAAGCTCGTTCAGGAGCTTCGTGCGCTCGAGCTGAGCCCGAAGCACATCCTGCTGGGTTCCCTGCCCGACGCGGTAGCGGATTTCGACCGCTTGCTCGATTTCGTCGGCGAGTTGCCGGTTTTTCTCGAGCACAGCAACGAGCTGCAGCGAAGCCGCGAGCTGGAAGTACGCCACCTTGAGGCGGGTGAGAACATCCCAGGTGGTGGCCTCTTTCTCTGCGCGCGAGATGGCGATGCCGTGTTGCGCCACGTCTCCCCGCAGCGCGCGCTTGCCGGGATAAGGCAGTTCCTGCGATGCGCCAAAGCCCATGTAGGCAAAATCACTGTTGCTGTATCCGGCGAACGGCCGCGGACTACCCACGGTGAAGCTTTGCAGCATCACTTCGGTGTCCGGCAAAGCGGAGGCCTGCTTGGGCATGAATTCCGCGGTCTGAATTGAGCGTTCCGCCGCGTGGACAACAGCGTTATTCTGCCGAGCCTCGGCGAGAAGCGCGCGCAAACTAGTCGGCGCGGTCTGTGGGGAGATCGGGACAGCGCCCTGGCCGAAAGCGGTGGTCGTCCACACAAGGAACGCACAGATGCTGCTGGCGGTCGTTATTATTCCTGGTCTTGTCATTTCACCTCGCACACGTGGGAAAAGGAATTGCGGCGAAGACACGACTACGCCCTCGCACTGCAACGCGCGACGAAACGATCAGATTCTCAGGACGCTGGAAACTGGCGGGGGGCTTTCTGGAAGGGACTCGAAGCTACTGGTACCCACTCCAGGAACTGGCGGGAGCAGGGGAGCGATCGCTTCGACCTGTGCTACGACTGTCCAAGCGAAATCGTCGCTCTTGATTCTCGAAGACGTAGCCACCTGGTCGGAAACTGGGCGCTCGCAGCACGAGTGCGAAGGCGGCATCATGGAAGCATCGCAGCTGCCGGCCATTTTTTCGCAGCACTCACGCTGCTCCATCGCCATCGGTGCGGCGGGCGTCAGACACGTCAGCGGAAGCGTCCAAGCGACGACCAACACCGCGACCGACACGAATTGTGATGCTCTAATCATCCTCTCCATTTTACGCCCTCTGCAACTTGAGAGCACTACAAACGGCTCGTCAGAACGAGTACCGAAGTGCCAACGTTACATTGTTGGCCTTAAAGTCTTGCCTCCCGATCGGAGCCAGCCCCGCTGGGTTCGGAGCCGATTTCGGGTTGTAGCCGTAGTAGGTCCAGGTAGTCTTGAACGTGAAACCTTTCGCCAGATCATATGCAAACCCGGCATAAGGCTTTTGGTAGTTGTATTGCAGCGGTCCCAGGGGAGCGTTGGGATTCAGGAACAGTGTGTTGCCGTTGGCAAACGAACCCGCACCGGCTTTTAGGGTCAGGCGCGGAATGGGTTTCCAGTTTACGTCGCCATAGGCGAAGTTCGTCTTGCTGTTATAGGTGGCCGGGCCTCCAAAAGCGGTAACGTCCCCTCCTTGCAATTCGGCGGGCGCCGGACAAGGGGTTGCAATCGATCCGGTTGGCAGAACGCACGGGGAAACAGGCGGAGCGATACCGGAACCGTAGGCCCTGCATTCGATCAGTTGGGCATAGATATTGTTGTAGGTGTAGCCCACATCGAAGGAAAGGCGATCATTGGGAGTAGCCATAGCCGAAAGCGTGAAGCCACGGTCATGCTCTTTGTCATTCACGTAAAGCATGCCATTCCGGTGCTCAAGCACGTCGAAAGAGGCATCGAGACTCAGCCATCGTGAGGCTGTGTAGGCTGCCTGAAATCGGTAGCGCTGTTGCTGGCGTGCCTCAGAACGCAGAAAGGCCAGGCAATGATCAGTACAGTTGCCGCCCTGATCAGGGCATGTTCCCTGTCTCCGGAAAGCCACCAGTAAGCCAGCGTAATGGCTCCAGACGCGACCGCCACGTAGAAAAGAATTGCTGCTGCGCGATCAGCGAGAGCTTGCGTGCGAGATCCAGAAGCCTGCGCAGTTGCAGCCAGCCGCATTATTCCGGACAGAGCCGTTTCCTCGCCGATCGCCGCAACGCGGACGCGAAGACTCCCGCCACTGGCGACTGTTCCCGCAATGACCTTGCCCCCCGGCCCCTTCGAGACTGTCCGTGACTCGCCGGTAATCATTGACTCGTCAACATCCGCGGAGCCCTCGACGACCGCGCCGTCCGCAGGGACGCGAGTTCCGGGCCGGACCAGGACAACGTCGTTGACTTTCAACTCAGAGACGGCAACGGTCTGGGTCTCCGAGCCGCTTACGCGTTCGGCAGTGTCGGGGAGTAGCGCGGCAAGGGCATCGAGCGCGCCCCGGGCTTGGGAAATTGCCCGCATTTCGAGCCAATGACCGAGGACCATGATCGTGATCAACGATGCGAGTTCCCACCAGACTTCAATCTCGAAAAGGCCGAGGGTTGCGGCGAGCGATGTTCCGAAAGCGACGATGATCGCCAGGCTGATGAGGGTCATCATGCCGGGCTTGCGGTCAGCCAGTTCGCCCCACGCCCCGCGGATGAAGACTAGCCCGCCATAAACGAAGGCAACTGTTCCAAGGATTGCAGGAATAAACCTCGAGCCGGGGAAAGAAGGCGCCGCATATCCAAGCCAATGTTGGACATCCATCGACCAAAAGACGACGGGAATCGTGAGCGCGAAACTCAACCAGAACTTGTCGCGAAACATAGCCACCGAGTGTCCAGCGTGACGATCGTGGTTTCCGTGGCTCTTTGACATCTTGTGACCGGCATGTGGGTCAGCCGCTCGTCCGTGGGCTTCATGTGTCATTTGGTCCATATTGAACTCCAAAACCAGAAACTGAACACTGGCGCAATGCTCTCAAGCGTTCGTGCCAATCGAGCATTCGCACCAGACGATGAGGGTACAACCGATTAGGCGGTCGGGAATGAGCACTCTTGCTCAACAACCTGGCACCGCCGTTGCTTTGCTCAATTGCGGAACACTCAGGGGAGGGCAAAGTATGAAGAATGGGGGCGCATTCTTGCCGCGGAAACGCCGAGAAGATCGCTTCTGCTATTCGTCGTCCCCCAGGTACCAGGGAATATTCATGACCACGATCTGCTGGTTTCCTGAGAAATAGAGTTGGGCCTTGAGTAACGCGGCGCGCTTGTTGTGCAGAAAATAGTGGTACCAGTGTTTGTCGATCTTTTCGGGGATGATGACGGCAATTTGCCGATCCGGATTCTTCGCTGCTTGTTCATTGATGTACTGAAGCAGGGGATTCAGGATGAAGCGGTACGGGGAGAACACAACTTTCAGTTGCGGCGGAGGAAACCCTGCGCGCACGGCCGGAGCTTGCACGAGCTCTTTCCACGCGTCAAGAAGATAGTGGCACTCATTCTCCTCGGCATGGACGTGAACGGCGTGAACCTCCGGGGAGACTTCAAAAGCAAAACGCAGTGCTTTTTCCGTAATCCGGTTCCAGCCGGTGATGGGCACGATCACCAGCGGTTTGGCGAGATGCTCGAAGCTCATGGGCTCGTGCAGTTCAATTTCTTTCTCCACGAGAGCGTATTGCCGGTGCACAGCCTTCATCACGACAAAGAGCACTGGAATCAGGGCCAGCGTAATCCAAGCGCCTTCGACAAACTTTGCCACCAACACCACGACCACAGTAATGCCGGTGGTAATGGCACCGAGACCATTAAGAAACATGCTGAGGAAATGCCGGCCTTGTATTTTTCTCTAATGCGCGACCATTCCTGCTTGGGACAGCGTGAACGCAAGAAATGCGCCGATGGCGTACAGAGGGATGAGACGGTCGGTCACGCCTTTGAAGACCACCAGCAAGGCGCCAGCGACAAAGGTCAGCGCATAGATGCCATAGGAATAAACCAGCCTTCGTCCCCGTGTTGCGAAGGCCTTCGGCAGATAGCCATTGTGCGCAACGGCGTGGCAGAGCCGAGGAAAATCCGCGAATGCTGTGTTGGCCGACAACGAGAGGACCAGGAGGACCGAGGCGATGGCGACATAGTAAAAGGTGCCCTTGCCAGCGACCGCTCCAATTAATTGTGAAAGTACGCTCTCGTATCCCGGCGCCCCAGGGTCGGTCGCACCAATCGAATACGTTCGGGCTACATAGGCGATGCCCAGAAGCAGAACAACGAGAATACCGATGATGATGGTCAGGGTAGTCCGGGCGTTCTTAACTCTTGGCTCGCGGAACGCCATTACCCCGTTGCTCACGGCCTCGACTCCCGTCATCGCTGTGCACCCACTGGCAAAACTTTGCATCAGCAGCCAGGCGGAAACCGGCACCAAGGCTGGGCTCAAAGGATGGGGCGCCACCACCGGGACGGGATGACCACCATGCGCCAGCGAGCGGACGAGCCCCACACCGATAGTCAACAGCAGACTGCCTATAAAGACGAGGGTCGGGAGCATAAAAAGCGCTCCCGCTTCGCGCAGGCCGCGCTGGTTGATGAGCGCGATGAACAGCAAAATCCCAATACATATTGATAGGGTATGCGGCTGCAGCCGCGGCCAGGCCGAGACCAGCGCGCCCACCCCGGCCGAGATTCCTACGGCCGCCGTCAGAATGTAGTCGATCATGAGGGCAGCGGCGGCCAGAAGGCTGGCGGATTCACCCAGGTTCTCGTGGGCTACCGTATAGGATCCGCCGCCCGCAGGGTAAGCCTTGATCGTTTGGAGATAGGAAAAGTAAACGATGGCCAGAAGAACGACAATGCTGGTACTGATGGGGACGATATAGCCCGCGCCCAGCAACCCGAGAGGAAGCAATATGGTGAGAGCTGCTTCCGGTCCGTACCCTGCGGAACTGAGCGCATCCAAGCCAAAGATGGGAATGCCCGTTGCGGGCCCAATCTGCTCTGCCCGTTCCTGCGACGTGGCCAGAGGCTTTCCGAAAATGAAGTCTCTCAGGGGCAGGCGGCTCTCTTTGTGGGGCAAAAAGCACAGGGATCAAACATAGATTGACTATTTTTGACGCGCGTTCAGCTTGTCTAACGCGCGCTTCAACTCTTCCAGCTTCTGTCCGGCCTCGCCGAGTTTGCCTTCCGCCGTCAGGCGTTGATATTCGGCTAGATCTTTGGCGGCTTCCGCAATCAGCGCGTTGAGATCCGGGGCAGGCTGGGGCAACCCGTTGGATGCCGATGCTCCTCGCACTCCTTCCGCTGGGGCGGCCGCGGAATTCGTGATCGGGGCCGTCATGGACGAGGCCGCTCCGCCAAATAGTGCCGCCATCGCCGACTCGAAGGTTGGTCCATAGGCCAGCCGATCCTGCAACGCGAGCACGACCAAACGCAACTCCGGCATCGGACTCCGCTCGGCCTGGAGATAGATCGGCTCCGCATACAATAGCGCGCGCCCGGTTGGAATCACCAGCAAGGCCCCGCGCCGCACGTGCGAGCCTTGCTGATTCCACAGCGTCAATTGTCCGGAAAGCTGGGCGTTCTGATCGATGCGCGCCTCGATTTGCAACGGTCCATCGACCAGCTTCGTCTTGGGAAAGTTGTAGACCACCGACGTTCCATATTGTGCGCCGTCGCTGCGCCCGGCGATCCAGCCGATCAGATTGTTCCGGTTGGCCGGCGTGAAAGGCAGAATCTCCACGAACTCTTCGCCCGTTTCGTCGGGCAGTTTCATGAGCACGAAGTTCGGCTGCATCGCCTGTGTTGTTTGCGTCCCTCCCTCGGCCATGCCCACTTCGCTGGCGACCGTCCACAGATCCTCACGGTTGTAGAACGCCTCCGGGTCCGTCATGTGATACAGGCCGTACGCCTCCGCCTGCAGTTTGAGCAACATTTCCGGATAGCGCACGTGTTTGCGCAATCCGGGTGGCATCGCGGACGCATCCTTGAATAGACTCGGGAAAATTCGCCGGTACGCCGCAATGATCGGATCCTCGGTATCAAACACGTAGAACGTTGTCGTCCCGTCGTAGGCGTCGATGACGACCTTGACGCTGTTCCGCATGTAGTTAATGAGATCGTCACCGAGACGATAATGGGTCGAATATGGATAGCTTTCTGAAAGCGTGAACCCATCCATGATCCACGACAACCGGCCATCGTCTCCGAGTACGATGTAGGGATCGGGATCGTAGGTGAGGAACGGCACCAGTGTCGAGACGCGATCGCGCAAGTTGCGCCGCATCAGCAGACGGCTATCCTGGTTCACGTCATCGCTAAACGGCAGCTTGGCGAGGTCGTCACGATCCAGCGCGATAGCGATGCGGCGCAGGAAGCCGCCGAGAACGATGCCGCCGCTGCCCTCGTAGGACGTTAGGCTGTTGCTCGCGCCTTGCGGGTAGTTGAATTCCTTCTGCCGTGTCTTTACATAAACGTCGGTGTTGGTCAACTCGCCGAAATAAATCTCCGGGCGCGTCACGGCCAGACCACGCACCGTGCTCTGGACTGGCATGTTACTCAGCATCAGTGTGGGCAGTCCCTCGGGCGTGAACCCATTGACTGGGTTCATGGTGATTCCGTAGCCGTGGGTGTAGATCAGCTTCTCATTAATCCAATTGCGGCTGCTCTCTGGGAGCTTTTCGACGTTCAGCTCACGCGTGGCGAGCATCACCTCGCGAGTCGTGCCGTCGACGTCATATCGATCAATGTCGATGTCTGGAAAATCGTAGTAGGTTCGGATTTCCTGAATCTGACGCAGCGTGTCCTGAAGTGCGCGCCAGTCCCAAAGCCGGATGTTTTGCAGCGTGGCCTGATTGTTCGCCGCGTCGGCCGCCGCGACGGTCGTCTCCGCGGGAAACTCGCGCTGCGAAATTCGATTGAATCCGTAAGCCTGCCGCGTCAGTTCGATGTTGTGAGCGATGTAGGGCTGCTCGCGTACCAGTTCGTTCGGTTTGACAATAAAGCTGCTGACGTACCACGCGATTGCCTGGAGCGCGACATAACAGACTGCGGCGGGAAGAATCGCCGCGACCAGCCAGCGCCCGCGTGGCTCTCGCACTGCATTGACGCCTGCGATCACGGCACCGAGAACCAGCGCCACGCAGACAACGAGCATTCCTGTGAGGATGACGTGCGCATCCGTGTAGGTCACACCCCCAAAAATCGTGTGGTCCTCGAACAATCGCTCAAACCGGCTGAGATACACTCGCACCGCGACCATCAGCAACAGGAACGCGAACGTGATCGAGAGCCCCCGCCAGGGTAAGAGAACGGAGCGGCTGAGACGCCCGGCCAGCACACGGCTTCCACCCGTGATGAAGACGAAAAAAGCGGCGAGCACACAGGTGATCACGGCCAGCGTAAGCAGCCACCCAGCGATGAGCTGCCACGCGGGCAGGGCGAACAGAAAGAAGTTCAGCGGCTTGCCAAAAATCGGGTCCACCACGCCACCGGCGCTGCCGGGTGCGTACCAAAAGAGAGCAAGCGTTGGCCACTCCGCCATCATGCCAGCGCCGGTGGCAGCGGCTATGACGAGCGAGGCGACAAGCGCGATGACGCGCAGAACAGGCTCAACCGGCAGCTTCAGCGGCTGTCCGCCGATAACAATCGTGTGACCACTCGGCAAATCTGCGAGATGCGCTCGCTGGAGAAATCGGAACGATCCATACAGAATGAAAAACGTGGCCGCCGTGAAAGCCGCAAAGATTCCCCACTGGACGCTCAGCGATTTCCAGAACACGTCCGCGTAGCCGAGCGACCCGAACCAGAGCTCGTCCACGTAGAAGGACAGCGCGGTCCGGCCGCCGAAGTAGATTCCGGCAAGAACGGCAAGAATGAGAAGCAAACTGCGGCGGCGCCGCGGCGCATGCGGCGGCGGCCAGTCAATGGACTCGGGCATTCCTGCACTCCGTTTTCTTAACTCTTTGTGTTCATCCGGATAATACTCCATCCACTTCCGGCAGTTTAATGACGGGTCCCCACGCAAACTTAGCACTCGGGCCGCAGTATCGAAGCCGAAGGTAGCTTGTACGCAGTCGGCTGAAGCGCGGCAAGCAGCCAATTCAGAGACTCTATGTGAGCCAATCAAATATTTAATGGGCAATCTTCACGGCTTTTTTATGCCTTCCGGACTATCGTCCAGACACTAGGGTGGGCGATCCGATTGCTTTCGGTCCACCGCGTAGAGCGAGGAGCCAAACATGGCGAAGGACGTGGCGAAGACACCCCCGATCGGAAAGCACCTGGAAGCCAAAAACCTGGAACTAAGCCTTCTACGGACCTTTCTTGCCGTGGTGCAGCACGGCAGCATGGGGAAAACTGCCGCTGCAGCCCGCGTGACGCAGCCCGCCGTCAGCGCTCAGGTGTTTCGGCTGGAAAAGATTGTTGGGCACAGATTGTTTGTCCGCAACCGGAACGGGGCCAAACTGACATCCCACGGAGAACTCCTCATCACTTATGCCAATCGAGCCGTGAAGTTGAACGAGGAAGCGCTGGCGCGCCTGCGTGGAGAAACGCTGCGCAAGCCGGTGACGCTTGGAATGAGCACACAGGTTGCCCTCATCGGGTTCGCAGCCGCCATGAAGCAGTTTCGTTCCATTCATCAGGATCTGGAATTGCGAGTTGTGGTCACGGCTCCCGACAAGCTGGATGCGCTTTTGCAGGCGGGGAAACTCGACTTGGCAATTGGTGACCCTGCGTTCATGACAAAAAGACCCGCTGCGAAGTGGCTGGTGCCGTTGCAATGGGCTGCGTGCAAAGACTTCGAGGTCACTCAGTCCGCCGCACTGCCTCTAGTGCTTTTTGAAGGTCCATGCTCCTGGCAAGACGAAATGCTGAGTTCTTTGCGCGGAGCGGGATGGGAATGGCGCGTCGCCTTCGAGAGTGCGAGCCTGGATGCGCTCCTCGCGGCTACCCAATCAGGATTGGGTATGGCAGCTTTACCGGCTGAGGCAATCCGCAATTACAACCTTGCCCGGCCGCAAGGGATCAATCTGCCAACTCCTCCCCAGATTCAGTTCGGCCTGTTTCGCATGGCAGCTTTGCCCAGCGAAGCGCGAACTTTGCTGGAGATCGCTCTGGATTCGATGTTCAGGCCGGATGCGGTATCTCTGGTTGCCTGAACAAGCTTCCGGTCAATCTCGCCATTGTTGATACGCTGCTTGAGGTCTGCTCGTTAGGCGAAGTCCAGCAGTTTCATCCGGAGATCAACATGACCAAGATCGAAGCGATCGTTCAGCCCGCGAAACTCGAAGCCGTGAAAGAAGCGCTCTCGGAAATCGGTATCGATGGTATGACGGTATTTGAGGTGCGTGGTCATGGGCGGCAGAAGGGCCACACGGAAACCTATCGGGGACGTGAATACACCGTAGATCTGCTGCCCAAGGTGAAACTGGAATTGGTGGTGGACGACAAGTTGGTAGCGCCAGCCATCGACGTGATCATCCAGAGCGCAGCGACCGGCAAAATCGGCGACGGCAAGATTTTTCTGTCCAAGGTAGACGAGGCCATCCGTATCCGCAATCTGGAGCGCGGCGTGGCTGCGCTCTGAGTGGCAGCACCTTTTCTCATGGGATGCCGGAGCTTAGATACTCCGGCGCTGGATTTTCCTTTTCCGCCGCGGCGAGGCCGCAAATCAGCCGAAACGTAAGAAACCCGTAAAGCTTTCATAAAAAGACCCTAAAACTTTGCCACAGCGCCCCTTAGCCAGAATTCCGCGGTATAGACTCCGGACAAACGGTTGAGCGGGCGGGTTCCCCGATACACGATATGCACGGACGGGACCACACAAGTCAGGGTGCAAAAACAATGGATCGAGGCGAAATTGGCCGATCCCTGTTGCGCACTCTTCCCGTCACCGTGCTGGTCGCAGGCGCCACCTTGATCTGCTACTCGTTGCGCGTCGAGTTTCCCACGGTCAGTTTTGTCTACCTGCTATTTGTCGTACTACAGTCACTCATTGGCGATTTTCTTTCCTCGACTATCGTCTCCGTCATTTGCTTCCTCTCCCTGAATTATTTCTTCGTTCCCCCAATCTTTTCGTTTCGGGTTAGCGATTCGTCGGACACGGTCGCCCTCGTCGCGTTCTTGATCACTGGTCTGGTGATCACCCGGCTGACCTCGCAGGCGCGCGCCGCGGCGAGATCCGAGAGGCTCCAGAGTGAGGAGACTACGCGATTGTACGAGCTAGCCCGGCAATTGCTCGTCTTGGAACCCGAAGCAGCGATTGGATCAGATCTGCTGCGGCAATTCAAAGATAAGTTCCGCCTGCGCGCCGTTTGCTTCTTCGACGGAGACAGTGCCGCGTTGCTGAGCGAAGGCACTTCTCTCGACCACATCGAAGAGAAGACCCGAACCGCCTATATTGCCCGGCGTGAGTTCCAGGATCGCAATACCGGTGTGGCAGTCCGGCTGTTGCGGTCCGGGGAGAATACCTTCGGCGCCATCGGCTTCGAAGGTCTCCGCAACTGCGAGCTGACGGCTGAGCCGTTGGCGGCGCTAGCTGTGGTCATGATCGAGCGTGCCGGCGCATTTCGGCGCGCCAGCTACGCCGCCGCTGCCACGGAAACTGAGGCATTTCGCGGAGCTCTGTTGGACGCCCTGGCGCACGAATTTAAAACTCCCCTGGCTACAATCCTCACGGCCGCCGACGGGCTCCGTGAAGTCCGAACCTTGCAGCCCGAGCAACTCGATCTGGCGGAAACGATTGAGTCCGAAGCCTCCCGCCTCTCGCAATTGACCACCCGCCTGTTGCGCTTGGCCCGTCTGGACAGACAAGAAGTGAAGCCACAAATGGAGCCGGTCGTTATCGCGGATGTGGTGAAGTCGATCATGAATCAGCACTGGTCGCGCTGGCCGGATCGGCGGCTCCTGTTGTTGGCGAATAACAACCGGCTCTCAGTCATGGGAGATCAGGAGCTGCTTTGGCTGGGCGTGGGTCAATTGCTGGACAACGCGTGCAAATACTCTCAGCCGGAATCTGAGATTCGAGTGTCGGTCGAACCGGTCGAAAAGACCGTCGTCGTTCGCGTGTGGAATAGCGGCACTGCAATCCCTGCCAAGGAGCAAGCTCGCATTTTCGAACGTTTCTACCGGGGCACAGGTGCGCGGCAACTTACCCCGGGCTCGGGTCTGGGCCTCTATGTCGCCCGCAAGATCGCTCTCGCTCACGGCGGCACCCTCGAATTGGATCAAAACACCAACGACGGCGGAACAGCGTTCCGTTTTGCCATACCGGTTTCACAAAGTGAGGATTATGACTCAGATAGTTAAGCTCCTGGTGGTCGATGATGAACCTCCTCTGCGCAAGGTATTGCAGACTTCCCTGACGGCTCGAGGATTCGCCGTGGAAGAGGTGGCCAGCGCGGAACAAGCACTGGAGGTCCTGGCTCAGCGCACTTTCGATTTGATCCTTCTCGACATCAACCTGCCTGGCATGGGCGGCCTGGAGGCCTGCGGCCGGATCCGTACACTCCTGCCGAAAGTTGGCATCATCATGGTAACCGTTCGTGATGCGGAACGCGACATGGTCCAGGCTCTGGAAGCTGGAGCGGACGACTACATTACGAAACCCTTCCGCCTCGGCGTCCTGGTCGCCCGCCTGCGTGCAGTCCTTCGGCGCACCGCCTCGGAGAGTGCCGGGATTGCGTTACTCCAGGCGGGAGATCTCGAAATCGATTTCGACCGGCGCCTGCTGAAACGAGCGGGCAAGGAAGTTCACCTCACGCCCACGGAATTTGATTTGCTCGCCCTGCTGATGCGGAACCAGGGTATGCCGCTCTCGCATGCGAAACTCTTGCGGACAATCTGGGGACCTGAGTATGGAGAAGAACTCGAATACCTGCGGGCCTATGTACGAATGCTCCGGAAGAAAATTGAGGACAAGCCGGCGCAGCCCAAGTACATTCTCACCGATCCGTGGGTTGGATATCGCTTTCACAATCCTTCCGACGGTGAGCAGGGGCCGCCTGAAGCTAACGAGTGAAACATTGAAGCTGCGTACAGAGGAGAAGGCGGACGCTCCGTGCTTAGGTCCGCCTCCCCATGTCGCTACTTTTGCTTCTCAGAGTTGTTGGCCAGGTAATCCTGCCCAATCTTTTCGTGCTTCGCGGCTAGCATTTCGGATTCCTGCGCCTGTGCCGCGTAAAGTTTCGCGAAATGCTCGAAATGCTTTGGGCAAAGGCAGGAAGTCCCCTGCTTGGATTCGACTGTCGCCGGCTGGTTCGCGTACAAGGCTGCCTGCGCTGAAAACTCCTGCGCCTTGGCGTTCAGGCGCTGCGCTCGATCGCGATAGTACGCCGCGATCTTCTGGTGATCAGAAGGTGTCTTGGCTGTGGCCAATAGAGTCTTCAGTTCTTTAGTGCTGAGCTTGGGCTGTGTCTTGGCGGCCGAAGCAAATCCGCATAAAGAGGCGGCCAACGCTACGGAGACGGCGAACCGGGAAAAACTGCGCAAGGCCTTCATCTGTTCCATCCTTCTAACACGAAGCGTCCCGCTTCGCGTTGTGCTGCTGAATCCACGCTATTCCTGCGGACATGAAAAAGGCATAAACGTCTGGGAGGGTGGGGTTACCGATGTCTTCCGAGCTCTGGAAACAGTTCAGGATGGCCCGTAGCGATGCGGCTGTGGTCCGAAAAGAGAAATCGCTTATGGGAGCTAGTCAAACATTTGATGGTAATCTTCACGGCTTTTTCATGCCTTGCACCTTATCTTCCGACCACGACGTTTGTGGCGCGTAGGCAAGGTTCCGCATGGGAAACCATTAGGACCAGAACCTAGGAAACAAATCTTTATGAAACATTTACCACGCTCTTACACCGTTCTTACGCTGACTTCGGTGCAATGGAATTGGGTGGAGACGAAAAGGATATTGGACGAAGGCGTTTGTTGGTGAAAGGAATCTGTTCCACGACAACGCCATTCACGCTTCCATAGAAAGGGATCTAAACCGCTCAACATGAAAACTCTATTGCGCAAAGCTGGAGCAAATGTAGTCTTCCCTGTACTCCTCATGGTCGGCGTCGCAGTGTCGCCCGTTCCACGTTGTTTCGCCCAGGCACAACCTCCAACGCCGCCGAAGGTCGCCGTCCTGGCTGACCCACCGGAAGGAGCTCCGGCGGATGTAGGCACAACGAAGAGCCCGCAGCCGAGTACCGCGGCCGCCCCGGCTGACGTATTGGCGCCTGAGGTGGCGAGAGAGCTGGAAGCCATGAAGGCGCGCATCGAGCTGCTGGAAATGCAACTCAAGGCCAGTGGGGCAGGAGTGAAGCCTGCCTCCGTCGATGCTGTAGCGAAATCGGCGGATCCGGCGCCCGCGCCGGTAACTCCCAGTCCCGCGACGCCGCCGGTCCAAGACTCGACTTCCACCGCAGCACCAGCCGCTCCCGCAGTGGACACGGAAACCCCGTTTGCGTATGCCGACTGGACTTGGCTCAACGGCACGCCCCGCAACAAAGACGCCGTGTGGGATTCGAAATTCTTCACGCCAGAAGTCAGATTCGATACACACTATGTCTCTGATTTCAATCATCCGAAAGATGACACGATTGGCGGATCGAGCGAGATCTTTCGTTCGAACGAAGTGCAAGCGGAACAGATCAGCTTCGGAGGCGACTTCCACTGGCAAAATGTTCGCGGCCGAGTCTTGACCATGTTCGGCATGTTTGCGGTTACGACTCCGCGGAATGATGCCAGCAACGGGCGCGGCCAATGGGACCTCCGCAATGCTTACCGCTATGTGTCAGAGGCTTACGGCGGGTATCACTGGAATGTAAACCACGGCCTCAACCTAGACGCTGGAATTTTCGTGTCCTACATCGGGCTTTTTAGCTACTACAACTTTGATAACTGGGCTTACCAACCGTCGTATGTGTCCTCGAACACACCGTGGTTCTTCAACGGTGTTCGATTGCAGTGGTTCCCGACCAACAAGCTCAAGATTGAGCCGTGGTTCATTAACGGATGGCAATCCTACGGGAGGTTCAACGGCCGCCCGGGCCTTGGTGGGCAGATCTTATACCGTCCGAACGACAAAGTTTCTCTGGTGTTCAACAACTACGGCATGGGGACCGATACCCTGGGCAACCCGCGGCGGACCCGCATCCACACCGACGACAGCATCACCGTGAAGTACTACGACAGACCGAACAAAACTCTGGACAAAATGGCGTTCTCCCTGACCGGTGACGCCGGATGCGAGTACGGCGGCGGAGTCAGTTGCCACGGCAACGGTTCCAGCGGTCCGAAACAAAGCTTCATTGGCTACATGATCTACAACCGTTTCTGGTTTGACAAAGACAAATACGGCCTGACCATCGGCGGCGGCCAGATCAATAATCCCGGACGTTACCTGACGTTGGTCCCGCCGATTAACGGCGCGGATGCAACCTCCGGCACGCCCTACTTCACGGCCAATCCAGGAGATCCGTTTAAGGCTTGGGATACTTCCATCACCTGGGACTACATGCCCAGGCAGTACATCACTTTCCGCTCAGAGTATGGGTATCGGCACGCGAGTGTTCCGTATTTTACAGGCCACGGCGGGATCACACCTGCGGGTGGCAATACCGGTACACCTAGCGTTCCAGTGCCGGGCTTTACCCCAGATCTTCGGAAAGATGAAGCCAGTCTTAGGCTCGCCGTCATGGTCAAGTTTTAGCGCGATGCGTCCTCGGTGTTCTAGCGGCTGAAAGTACAACGTGAATGGGGAAGCAGCGCCGGGCTTGTTCTAAGTTCGGCGCCGCTCCCAAGGCCTCTCCCCGGTGCCGCCATTTGCCAACGGCACTCCCGGGTTTTTGGCCATTCCGCGGTAGGCGTTATCGGATTGCGGAAATCGCGTGTGAGTCTTTGCCGTGACTGACTGAACCTATGAAGATCACATGTTTGAGACTTGGTCTTTTCCTCACCGTCAGCGCTGCGCTGCTGCTTCTCAGCGGATGCACGCACAGCGATGCGGCGGCTGAGGCACCGCCCCCTGTAACAGTTGTAGGCGACATAGACGTCAGCTTGTTCGAGGTCGATCATCCCGAGCAGTTTCCCCTCGCCACCGCTGCCGCTTACTCAGCCGCGCCGAGACTCGTTGTCACCGGCACGGTGAACCCAGACATCAACCGCAATGTTACCGTTATATCGCTGGCCACCGGGCGCGTGGTAGCGATCCACGCTCGACTCGGCGACACCGTTAAGAAAGGACAGGTGCTGCTGAGCATTCGCAGCGACGATGTTGCTGGAGGTTTCTCCGATTACCGCAAAGCTGTGGCCGATGAGACTTTGGCACACACGCAAATGGAGCGCTCGAAGGAACTCTACGCCCACGGCGCTATCTCGCAGAACGACCTGCAAGTGGCCCAGGACACCGAAGACAAGGCCAAGGTGGACGTAGAAACCTTCGCTGAACATCTCCGTTTGTTGGGGAATGACCCGGATAAGCCCAACGGTGTCGTTGAGGTCTCCGCCCCCATCGCAGGAGTCATCACCGATCAGCAAGTCACCAATGCCGCCGGGGTACAGGCATTAAGTTCCAACCCTTTCACGATTTCGGACCTCTCTTACATTTGGGTCATCTGCGATGTCTATGAAAACGATCTTCCCAACGTCAGTGTTGGCGAAACAGCGGAAATCCGGCTGAATGCCTATCCAGACAAGCCCATCATCGGGCATATCGGCAACATTGGCGCCATCCTCGATCCCAGCATCCGAACCGCCAAAGTGCGCATCGAGGTGCCCAACCCAGGAATGATTCGCCTGGGCATGTTCGCCACCGCCACGTTCCAACGCCGAAAGAAGGAAACGTACACCGAAGTTCCAGCCAGCGCGATCCTGCACATCCACGACCGCGATTGGGTGTACACGCCCGCGCCAGGTCCGAAATTCCGCCGCGTGGAAGTGGTGAGCGGTGACGCGTTGCCTAACAACATGCAGGAGATCAAGTCAGGATTGGCGCCAGGTCAACAAGTGGTTGCCAATACATTGATCCTGGAGCACACGATCGAGCAATAGAAGAAACCGAGACGGCTGTATGCCAATTAGGAACTACGTAGAAGATGATTCGCGCCCTCGTAGATTTCGCTCTCAACAATCGGTTCGTAGTTCTGGCGCTTGCCATCCTCGCGCTCAGCTGGGGTGCGATCTCGTTTCACAATTTGCCGGTTGAAGCCTATCCCGATATCGCGGACAACTACGCAACCATCATCACGCAATGGCCCGGCAGGGCTGCCGAGGAGGTGGAACAACAGGTCACGATTCCGATTGAAATCCAGATGAATGGGATTCCTCATCTCACACACCTCCGCTCGGAATCGATCTTCGGTTTGTCTTTTGTACTGCTGGTTTTCGACGACGCCTCCGACAACGACTGGAACCGGCAGAAGGTTCTGGAGCGCATGGCTCAGGCTGATTTGCCCCCGGGACTTCAGCCTTCGATGGGCACCGACTGGAGTACGACGGGACAGATCTATTGGTATGTGCTGCGCAGCACCAACCCTCAGATCGATGTGATGGATCTGAGGTCGATCCAAGATTGGACGGTGGTCAAGGAACTCAAGTCGGTTCCAGACATTGTTGACGTCAGCACCTTCGGCGGCACGACGCGAGAATATCAGGTGCGCGTGGATCCCAACAAGCTGGTTTCCTACGGCCTAAACATTGGCCAGGTGGAACAGCAGCTGGCAAATAACAATATCAACGCTGGCGGCAACTTCGTGGAAACCGGCGCACAGCAGATGAACGTCCGCGCGCTCGGACTTTTCGGCACCGTAAAGGACATCGAGCAGACTGTATTGACCACGAAATCCGGGACGCCCCTTTGCGTCAAGGACATCGCAGAAGTAAGCCAAGCGGCGAAGGTCCGCCTGGGCCACGAAGGCAGGGCCATCCGCCGCAATGATGGCAAGATCGTGGACAACGACGATGTCATCTTCGCGCAGGTCATGATGCGCAAGGGCGCCGACTCTGGGCCGACGCTGGAAGGCCTTCATGTCAAAGTCGAACAACTCAACCATGGTGGCCTTCCACCGGGTGTGAAACTGGAGCCGATGATCGACCGCAGCGATCTGCTGGCCTTCACCCTGGACACCGTCCTGCACAACCTCGGAGAAGGAATGATTCTGGTCACTATCATCCTTTTTCTGTTTCTACTCGATACGCGCGCGGCGCTTATTGTGTCGTTGACGATCCCGTTCGCTCTTTTCTTTGCTTCGATTCTTCTTGATCTGACTAAAGTTCCCGTCAACTTGCTCTCTCTAGGTGCGTTGGACTTCGGTATGGTGGTGGACGGAGCGGTGGTCATGGTGGAAAACATCGTGCGCCGCATGAGCCACCGCAAGAATGGTTCCACGACCTCAGGGCGCACCGCGAGCACGCCCGATCAGACCATCCGCGAGGCCGCGCACGAAGTGCAGCGCCCGGTGTTCTACGCCATCCTCATCATCATTACAGCGTACATGCCCATCTTCACGCTACAGCGGATTGAGGGCAGGCTGTTCCGGCCCATGGCCTGGACAGTTGCCTTTGCCCTGCTGGGCGCGATGACGTTTTCGATTCTGGTGACCCCGGTATTGGCCAGCATATTGTTCCGCAAAGGGGTGACCGAACCGCGCAATCCCGTCCTGGTGTTTCTTACCGACAGCTATCGGCGCCGCCTGCGCTGGTGTGTGGGACATCGCAATATTACGGTCGGCGTCGGCGTGGCTTGCCTGATGCTCACGATGTTTCTGGGTTTCAGCGGAGTCATCGGCGCGGAATTCTTGCCTCACCTGGATGAAGGCTCGATCTGGGCACGCGGCACCTTGGCGCAAAGTACAAGCCTGACCGAAGGCACGCGCTTTATGAACGACGCGCGCCGGATTTTCGCGGCATTTCCAGAAGCCAAGCAGGTCATCTCCGAAATCGGCCGGCCGGATGACGGAACTGACACCGGTGGGTTCGGGAATACGGAATACTTCATTGACCTCAAGCCCAAAGCGCAGTGGCGGCCCGTGTTTCGCGAAAACAAAGAAGAACTCATCGCCACCATGAATCGCGAGATCGCAAAGTTACCCGGGGCTACCTGGAATTTTTCCCAACCGATTGAAGACAACGTTGGAGAAACGCTCACCGGCACCAAAGGCCAGCTCGCGCTGAAAGTCTTCGGGAACGACTTGCGGATCATAGAAGAGAAGGGCGACGAAATCTCGGACCTCATGCAGAAGGTTTCCGGCATCACCGATGTCAAGCTCTATCGCGACACCGGTCAGCCCAATCTCAACTTCGCCATCGACCGGCTAAAAGCGGCGCGTTTCGGAATCAACGTCACCGATATACAGGACGTGGTCGAAACCGCCGTGGGCGGAAAAGCTGTAAGTACTGTTCTCCCGGCGGGTACGCCCGAACGCTACGACGTGGTGGTGCGCTACCTGGAGCCTTATCGAAGAGATGCCAAAGCCATCAGCAACATTCGTCTGCTTGCCCCTTCCGGGGAACGGGTCTCACTGGCGCAACTCACCACGATGGACGTTCGCGACGGTGCTTACGACATCTACCGGGAAGGCAACAGCCGCTACGTCAGCGTGACGTTCAACGTCCGCGGGCGGGACCTGAACAGCTCGGTCGAAGAGGCGATGAAGCAGATCGCAGAGAAGGTCAAACTTCTACCCGGCTATCACCTGGAGTGGTCGGGAGAGTACGAAAGCGCCAAGCGGGCCCAGGCGCGCCTCGCGGTCATCGTGCCGCTTACGGTCCTCATCATCTTTATATTGCTCTACATCATGTTCCGCTCGGCGAAATGGGCGCTGCTCATTCTTGCCGTCGTGACCATGGCCCCCATTGGCGGATTGCTGGCGCTGTTGCTAACCGGCACACACTTCAGCGTGTCTTCCGGTATCGGCTTCCTCGCGCTATTTGGCGTCTCCGTGCAGACGGGAGTCATCATGCTGGAATACATCAACCAGCTGCGCGCGCGCGGCTACACCATTGTGGAGGCGGCCGTCGAAGGCGCTGTGCTCAGGCTTCGTCCCATCATGATGACGATGCTGGTCGCAACGTTTGGACTCGTTCCAGCGGCCCTTTCTCACGCGATCGGTTCCGATTCGCAACGGCCCTTTGCCATCGTCATCGTCGGCGGCCTGATGGCTGCGCTGGCCATGAGCCTGGTTCTGCTGCCAACCCTGTATGTGTGGATCGCCAGAGACGAGGACAAGCTGCCGGAAGCGGAGGAGTCGCATGAAGGCTAGGACTCTTTACTCTCGGCTAAGGGAAGCGCAGTCCCGCTGGCTCGGCGGTGCCGTGCTGTTCTGGATTTTGTGCGCGCAGCTGGCGGGCGCACAAACGAAGGGGCCTGTCAGGATCACTCTCGACGAAGCCATTCAAATGGCGGTACAGCACAACCACAACATTCTGGCCACCAGAACCACAATCCAGCAGGTTGAGGCGGAAGAGACAACCGCGAACCTGCGTCCCAACCCAACTCTGTTCACCGATTGGGAGTACCTGCCAATCGGCTCGCCTTCGCGTCAGAACCCGGACGTATATGCAGGTGTTCCAATCGGGGATTATCTGAAAAACAATACGGAAGGCGATATTGGGCTGAGCTACCTGATCGAGCGCGGCAAGAAGCGGCAACACCGCTCGCAGGCAGCCAAAGACATCACCGCGCAGACCCGCTCCCAGGTTGCCGACAACGAGCGTAGTCTCACCTTCAATGTGGCTAGTCTGTTCGTCGACGTGCAGTTCGCCGAATCCACACTCGAACTCGCCGAGCAAGACCTGAAGAGCTTTCAGCAGACCGTCGACGTTGGCGAACTGCGCTTCAACAACGGCGCTATCAGCGAAGACGACTTCCTGAAGATCAAACTCCAATTGCTTCAGTTCGAAACCGACGTCCAGCAGGCGCAACTCGCCCGGGTCCAGGCTCTTTCCGATCTGCGGCAGTTACTCGGATACGAGTCCATTTCCGACGACTACGACGTGGTGGGACCCTTCGCCTACCAGCCCCTCAAGGGCAATCTGGAAGACTTTCAAATGAAGGCCTTGCAGAATCGCCCAGACCTGCGCGCGGCCCAGCAAGGCGTCACCGCTGCTAAGAGTCAGTTCCAATTGGAGAGGGCGAACGGCAAGCCCGACGTCACCGTCCAGGGCAACTACTCCCACGTCAACGCAATCAATACGGCTACTGTCTACGCCAGCATTCCGCTGCCAATCTTTAACCGCAATCAGGGCGAAATCGCACGCGCTGGTTTTGCCATTACGCAAGCACAGGAACAAGAGAAAGCGACCAACGGTCAAGCTCTGACGGATGTTCGTGATGCCTATGAGGGCCTGCGGACGAACGACAGGGTCGTCACTCTCTACCGCTCTGGTTATCTCGATGTGGCGCAAAAAGACCGCGACATCAGTGACTACGCCTACAAGCGTGGGGCGGCAAGCCTGCTGGATTTTCTCGATGCCGAACGCAGCTATCGCTCGACACAGCTCGCCTACCGGCAAGCACTCGCGTCTTATCTGCTGGCTTTAGAGCAACTGCGGGAAGCCGTGGGCGTGAGGGCTTTGCCATGAAGAGTCTGGCCATGACTTGTGGAACGGTCGCTGGATCGAAGGCGCAATCTCCAAAGGAGCCAGAGCTGTGACCAAGCAAGAAGTTCGAGACCGGATCGAGGAAATTGGGATCATTCCCTCGGTGCGCGCGTTTTCCCACGAGGACGCTTTATTCGCGGCTGAAGCCGTTTCCAGCGGTGGCATTCCCATTGTCGAAGTCACCCGCACGGTGCCCGATGCCTACAAGGTCATTTCTCACCTCGTACACAACGCTCCTGAGGTAATGGTCGGCGCGGGGAGCGTCCTGGACGCCGAAATGGCGCGCCGCTGCTTGGACGCTGGGGCCCAGTTCTTGACCAGCGACGGATTCGATCCCGAGACGGTGAAGTTCGCGGTGAAGGCCAATGCAGTCATCATCCCCGGAACGCTGACCCCAACCGAGGTGATTGCAGCGTGGAAGCTCGGTCCCGATTTCGTCAAAGTCGTGCCCTGCGGGCAAGTCCGCGGGGAAAGTTACATCCGGGCGCTCAAGGCCATGTTCCCCAACGTGCCCTTGATCGCCGCAGGAGGTGTGAATCAGCAAACTGCGTCCAACTTTATTCTGGCGGGTGCGGTTGCTCTTGGCATCGGTTCGGAACTGATTCCTCGGGAATCGATCCGTTTTCGGCAGCCAGGTCGAATTGGTGAGCTGGCTCGCAGATTTACGGGCTTTGTCAACTTGGCTCGCAAGCAACTTGAAACACCGCTGTAAATCAAGTCGGCGAAATTACGCAAGAAGGAGCACCAAATGGCACCAGGACTCAGTTATGACCTATCGCAAACCGGCGGCGCACCCGTTCCGCCAGAAGCTTCGCTATTCGAAGCCATGTCCAATCTCGAACAAGATCTAAAGGCCGTGATAGGGGCCTTGGCTCTGCTCGGTGTCGCGCCCTGTTCCCAGTGCAAGCAATTCTTTCGCTGTTCCGATCCCGGTGCGCTGTTTGATTCTGGCACGCTCGTTTGTTACGGATGCGTTCCGGCTTGGTGGTCTTCCCAATCCAGCCGGCTCAATATCGCGGACCGGGAACGAGTCGCCGGAAAGCTGGCGTCTTGGCTGCGAAAGAATCACGGAGCCAAAGTCAGGAAGGAGGTTCCAAAGAGCCAGGCCAGCACCGCGGAATCGGAATTTCAGATCGTTACCTCCTGTGTTGAGTGTCATGGTTCAGGAAAACTTCTAGAGGGAGAGCGCTGCCGCTTTTGCAATGGACTGGGGACAGTTTGGATCGTAGTGCCCAAGTAAAGCGGCAGGCCTCGCGATCTGGCCGAGCGTATGGCATCGAGATGGTCGCACCCATCGCGGAGAGCGCCTGGAACCCACACATGATGGTCGCCCGTTGCGGCAGTACCGCAGGTGTTGGCGAGTGGAAAGGCTCTTCGCTGGGCTGCATCCTTTTCGTCGATTGGTGATCCGCTGGGAGTACCACGTCGAGGACTTCTTTGGCATGGTGCGCCTCGGTTGCGTCCATATCCTGTTCAGATATTGTAAAAAACAGCTCTAGCTCCTGCTACACAGGGAGCGAAGCAGGAGTTCCAGAATTCGAGGATTACGACCTTGCCGTGCCAGTTCCCTTCCACCTAACCTCACCAGGGGCTGAAACCCTGAACCATGCTTTCAACCAAGACTTACTGGTTTCGAGTAAAGAACTGAATGAGGTTCCCCTCGTTGTCCCTTAACAAAAAGAAACGCACTCCCATTTCTTTATCTTCAAACACCCCGGCCTCGATGTCGCGTTTCCGCAGGAATGCGGCTACCGCGTCGAAGTCCTTCTGCCCGACGATCACTCCCCCTTTCAGCAGGCGAGGCACGGAGGCTTCGTTATCAGCTCTCGGTAACTGTTTGCCGTCATGGTGAATCAGCTCAACAAATAGGTTGTGGCCACCCAAAACAACCGTTTCGGCGGGAACCCGGGGCGACTTTCCGCGCTTCACCACCTGAAGGCCAAGACTCGACTCGTACCAATGCACACTCGCATCGAGATCTGTTACTACGATGGCGATGAATGCACCTTGCGCTGTGAAGGCTGGGGCTTCCGTCCCGGGGGGGCGACTCTGCGCAGTCGCTCCCCAGGCAAATAGCAGGAGGGCCGGGAGATATCGGTATTTAAGTGTGGTTTTCATGTTGGTTTAGACCACCCGCCCCACCACCGCGTGGGACGAATCAGCGGATTCGCGATGCTTGACAGCCTTACGCGCTCGCGCTGGCGGGTCCCACGGCCAGACCGTGCAGTTAGCCGCGGGACAGGTTTTTGATCTGCTTTGCCAGCTTTTCGATTTGCTGTGCCGTTTTAACAACGGACAAAGACAATGTCGCGCTGGCATCGCTCTTTTCCACTTGTTCTTTGAGTTCGGAAGCCAATTCATAAAGCTTCAGAACATCCCCCCTGATTTCTCTCTGAATTTGTGGGTCGGCGCTCTTATTGTCAGTGCGGGGTTTGTTATCGGGCCCATCCAAGCCTGGCGGGAAGTTCTGGTTGGGAGCGTGGGGGGACGGAATCGGCTGCGGGCTCATTTGTGCGGAGAAAGACAGCGGACTGACCGCGAGCACTCCAACTGCCCCGGCCCAAGTGGTCAACCAGCGGCGCCGTGATCCAAGCATAAAACCTCCTTACTTCCGCCTACACCTACGCCTGTGCGGAAGTGTCTGCGGGTTATCCTACGCCCCCATTTTAGAGGATGCCTAGTCTGGCGGGTCGATCGCTCCCATGGTTCAATCCAAATCCGGTCGAGTCGATCTCGCTTTCCGTATACTTTTCGCAAGGCTCGCGGATAGATACTGCGTGGGATGGATATAAGGAGATGTGTGTGAGGTTCTGGGCGCTAAGGCCTTTGCGGGACCAGGCGTGGATCTCGAGCGGGCGTTTTCTTCTTCTCGGGCTTCTCTTGGTACTGCTGCTATCCGCCGCTCTCGCGCAACTCTCCACCGCCGACCACCTGGCGGAGCCGGAGTTTTGGCCCACTCGCCCCGCCGCTTCCAGGAGTGAATTCGTGGGCGCCGAGCGCTGCGCATCGTGCCACCCCCAGCAGGCAGCCTCGCAAAAGAATACCGCCATGGCCCAGACCCTGGCGCCGACCCTTGATTCGCCGACCCTCGATTCGACACTCCTGCACTCTCATCCGGAGATGCGCTTCGCCGTCGGCCGTTACCACTATGAAATTAAGACCTCAGCCCATCAGAGCGTCTACTCCGTCACCGACGGAACTCGCACTCTCACCGCACCCCTGCTGTGGTCCTTTGGCAATGGCCACGTGGGCCAGTCTTACTTGTTCAAAAAGGCGGATGGAAAGTTTTACGAGGCTCGCGTTACCTACTTTGGAACGCTGGATACGTTACACTTCACGCCGGCCCGGGCCCTGGACGCACCAAAGGATCTTGAGGAAGCCATGGATCGCCCCGTCAACGCCTCCGAGGTCGGCCGATGTTTTGGATGCCACAGCACGGCGTCGACCAGCGGGGAGCAATTCGACGAGCACAACCTCATCTTGGGCATCAGTTGCGAGGCTTGCCATGGACCGGGAGGAAAGCACGTTGCCGCAGAGCAAGCCGCTCTCGCCAGCACGGGGCTGGTGGGAGGGGAGTTCATCTTCAACCCGGCTCGCTTGATTCCTGCCGATTCCGTCGACTTCTGCGGGGCGTGCCACGGGACTTGGTGGGACGTGAAGCTCTCCGGCGTCAAGGGGGTTACTACCGCGAAATCGCAGCCCTATCGCCTCGAGAGCAGCAAATGCTGGGGCAAGGGCGATGCCCGGCTGACCTGCGTCGCATGTCACAATCCGCATGCTCCCCTGCAAACGGATGCCTCGGCGTATGACAAGGTCTGCTTGAGCTGCCACGTAGGTGCGGGAGAGAAAAAGACTGCCAGTCGCACAGCGGCGTCTTGTCCCGTGAGCACGAAGGATTGCGTCACCTGCCACATGCCGAAGGTGGATGTGCCCGAGATGCATTACAAATTCACCGACCATCGCATTCGGGTCGTGCGGGCGGGCGAAGGGTATCCGGAATAGCGATAAGCGGGTCTGCCCGGGCGCAAGTCTAAGTTTTTATTTGGGGCTTCATTGGGAGTTTCACGGCGAGGAATTCTGGAGGCTATTGGGATCGCGCGGCCCGTTGTACGACTGATCTCCGCGCGCGCCGCGCTGCTGTTCAGCGAGAGCATTCAGCCGATTAAAGATGGCGCGCTCTTCCGCTTCTTTGTCTGCGTGCTTCGTTTTCGCGTAGGCTTTTGCAAGATTGAAATGAACTTCCGGGCTGCCCGGAGCTTTCCTGGCGGCGATTTCCAATTCCGTGAGCGCGGGGTCTGCTTGCCCGAGTTCCAGATAGGATCGCCCGAGTATATAATGCGCCTCGGCGGAGTCAGGGGCGAGTTCCACCGCGCGCTTGGCTGAGGGCAGAGCCTCAGCCGGTTCTCCGACCCGGAGCTGAATCGCGGCCACGCGTAGATCGGGCAGTTCGCTTTTTGGAGAAATTTGGCGTTCGCTGCGGAACTGAACTTTGGCTTCGTCGTATTGCGAAAGCGAAGCTAACGCGGTGCCATAAGCATAATGAAGAAACGGCTCTGACGGATGTTGCCGCAGCAGGGTCTGAAACTCCGGCAGGGCGGCGTCATATCTACTGTCGAGGAGAAGCTCGGCGACCTTGCCTGCGGATTGCACCAACTCGCGCTTCGAGGGCTCAACATCCTCCGGCAGAAGTGGGATCCTGAGCAACGTCATCCCTAGCTCGAACTGGATTTCTTTGGCACGAGCGCTTGTGCTCGACTCTGGCGCTAGCAGCTCACGGGACCTTTCGAATTCGCCGTTCCTGGTGAGCAGCGTCGCCAACCTGTACCTGGCAAGTTGCACGGATTCCGCGCTTCCTCGAAAACCGAAGTCCTGGCCGCGTTCCAGGTGGAGAAGAGAGCTCTTGTAGTCTTTCATCTCAAATTCGCAGAGACCGAGGACCGCCCAGGCGCTCCCGAAATAGGGTTTGTTCTGGACAAAAGTTTTGAGGGCCGAGATTGCGTCCGAATAACGCTTTTCTTCGTAAGCCTGCATGGCTTGATTCCAGGCTTCG
>Ga0080027_10000035_pt1 | contig 47946 bp, 38 predicted proteins | sample OrgsoiDNA2013046_FD_70962 | JGI IMG/M metagenome (GOLD analysis project Ga0080027, IMG submission 70962) | Permafrost soil microbial communities from the Arctic, to analyse light accelerated degradation of dissolved organic matter (DOM) -... | ecosystem: Environmental > Terrestrial > Soil >... | reverse complement strand
AGGTCTCGTCGACCTCGTGTTGTCCGACGAGTTTCCGCTCAACGTCTTCTACGAAGCGTTGCGTCGCAAACTCGGTGACGTGATCGAGTCGACCCGCGGCATCACGGCCTCTTCTGGAGCGGACGCATGAGCCTGCGCGGTTCGGTCGTGGTCGTAGCCGGGGCCGGCGGCGGGGCGGGAGCTGCCGTCGTCCACCGCTTGGCGTTAGCCGGCGCCACCGTGGTGATGGCCAATCGAACGCTTGACTCGCTGGCTGAGCTCACCTCCGAGGTCGCGGCGGCGGGCGGCACCGCGCATCCGTATGCGGTCGACCTCGTCGATGAAGCAGCAACAGCAGCGTGGGCTGCGTCGGTCGTCTCGGAGTTCGGGCGGGTCGACGGGCTCGTGCATCTGGTTGGCGGGTGGCGTGGCGGCAAGGGCATTACCGAGACCGACCTCGCCGATTGGGATTGGCTTTCCGATTTGCTCGTGCGCACGGTGCAACACACGTCGCGCGGGTTTCACGACGCATTGCGCGCCAGCCCGAACGGCCGGTTCGTGCTGGTGTCCGCGGCCGCGGCATCGCACCCGACGGCAAAGAACGCCTCGTACGCCGCTGCGAAAGCGGCTGCTGAGGCATGGACGCTCGCCGTCGCCGATTCGTTCAGCGGCTCGGCCGCCGCGGCGACGATCATCGTCGTCAAGGCACTCGTGACGCCGGCGATGCGGGCGGCCAAGCCGGAGGCGACGTTCACCGGCTACACCGACGTGGCCGACCTCGCCGAAGCCATCGTCTCCCGGTGGGCCAAACCGGCCGACAAAGTGAACGGGGAGCGCGCGTGGATGACAGAGTGAGCGCTCCGACCCGGCATCACGACCCGACCGAGCGCGGGTTCGCGAGCGACAACTACGCCGGCGTGCACCCGGAGATTCTGTCGGCGCTCGCGCTCGCCAACGGGGGCCACGTCGGTAGTTACGGTGGCGACGCGTACACCGCCGCGGCCAGTGCCGCGCTTCGCTCCCATTTCGGTGCGCAGGCCGAGGTGTTCTTCGTCTTCAACGGCACCGGCGCAAACGTGATCTCACTACAAGCCATGACCGAGCGCTGGGACGCCGTCATCTGCGCAGAAAGCGCGCACATCAATGTCGACGAGTGCGGCGCGCCCGAGAAGATTGCTGGGTTGAAACTGCTTTCCGTCGCGACTCCCGACGGCAAACTCACTCCCGCGCTAATCGACGTGCACGCGTGGGGCTGGGGCGATGAGCACCGCGCGCAACCACGGGTGGTGTCGATCACGCAGTCGACCGAACTCGGCACGCTGTACTCCGTTGCCGAGATCACGGCGCTGTGTGCACACGCGCACAGCAAGGGGATGTTCGTGCACCTCGACGGCGCGCGCATCGCGAATGCGGCGGCTGCCCTCGACGTCCCGCTTCGTGCTTTTACCACCGACGCCGGGGTCGACATCATTAGTTTCGGTGGCACCAAGAACGGGCTGATGTACGGCGAGGCAATCGTGGTGCTGAACCCAGCGGCGGTTCGCGGCATGCCGTTCCTGCGGAAGGCGGCGATGCAGTTGTCGTCGAAAATGCGGTTCGTCAGTGTGCAGTTCGAATGTCTACTCGCGGACGACTTGTGGCTGCGCAGCGCTGGGCACGCGAATGCGATGGCCCGGCGACTCGCTTCGGCGGTGGCCGACATACCCGGGCTCACCATCACCCGCGAGGTACAGGCCAACGTGGTGTTCGCGGTGCTGCCGCGCGACGTGACGGTGCGACTTCAGAAGCGTTACCACTTCTACCTGTGGAGCGAGGCGACCGGCGAGGTGCGCTGGATGTGCGCGTTCGACACCACCGAGCAAGACGTCGACGACTTCGCTGAGGCGATCCGCAAAGAACTCACCCCCTAGCCGGGCCCTTTCTTCACCCCGACTCCTCACAGATGCAGCCGCGCTCCTCACAGATGCAGCCGCGCTCCTCACAGATGCAGCCGCGCTCCTCATAGATGCAGCCGCGCTCCTCACAGATGCAGCCGCGCTCCTCATAGATGCAGCCCATTAGCCGTCGCAGAGGTGAATGTGTGAGGAGTCGGCGCCTAGACGGCGAGCTGAACCTGAACGTGTGAGGAGTCGGCGTCGAGCAGGCTCAGTGGCAGCGGTACCAGACCTGCCGGCCGCTGGCGAACCTTGAGCGGAACAGCTACCCGTTGCCAGTGAGCATCTGCGCGGTGCGAAGGAGCGCGCGTTGGCGGGCCGCGACGCAATCGCGGCAGCCCAGTGGCTCCTTGAGCACCTCACCCCCGTCTACAGACCTCACCATCTACACCGGTTGGCGCCCGCGAAAGGTTGCCTGCCGGAGTTGCGGACGTAGACCTACGTCCAGCGTGGATCGACGTCCGCAACTCCAGGCGGGGCGCCAGTTGGCGCGGGATGTGGCGGGAATGTGCGGCGGCGGTTGGTGGTTGGGCCGCGGTATGCAGATAGCAGTGATCGGAACGGGCAACATCGGCGGCACGCTCGGCGAGAGGTGGCGGCAGGCCGGCCACGAGGTGGTCTACGGGTCGAGACGACCAACGGCCGACGGTCCCGGTCGGGCGGCTGTCGTGACAGTCGCCGAGGCGATTGCCGGCGCGGAGGCAGTTCTGTTCGCGGTCCCCGGTGCCGCCGTGGGCGAGCTCGTGGCCGCGAACGGGGCGGCGCTGGCTGGCAAGGTCGTGATCGACGCGACCAACCGCATCGGCGAGCCGGTCGTCAACAACCGCGACGTGATTGTGGCGGGCGCACCCGGTGCACATTACGTGCGGGCGTTCAACACGCTGGGCTGGGAGAACTTCGCTCAACCGCTACCCGACACCGACCTGTTCTTCGCGGCCGATCCGGATGCTCGGGCAACCGCAGAGGCGCTCATCACCGCCGTGGGATTGCGCCCCGCGTACCTCGGTGGCGGAGAAGCGGCGACGACGGTCGACTCGCTGTTGCCGTTGTGGTTCGCGTTGGTGAAGCAACACGGCGGCAACCGCAAGGTGGCGCTCCGCGTCATAGACTGACCGCGCTGCTTCCCAAGTTGTCAGTACGTGGGCGCTCAAGAGAGCGTCGACAGACTGACAACTTGCCAAACGGCCCGGACGGCGGCGGGCGCGCTACGAACCCTTGCGCTTGGTGATTTCCCCGATCAGCTGAGGCAGCACGACATTCAGATCGCCCACCACACCGAAGTCGGCGACGTCGAAGATCGGCGCCTCGGCGTCTTTGTTGATCGCCACGATCGTCTTCGCTGTCTGCATGCCGGCGCGGTGCTGAATCGCTCCCGAGATACCGCACGCGATATAGAGCTGCGGTGCGACCGTCACGCCGGTCTGGCCGACCTGCGCGGTGTGCGGGTACCACCCGGCATCGGTCGCGGCACGCGACGCTCCGACGGCTGCGCCCAACGCATCGGCCAACTGCTCGATTAGCGCAAAGTTCTCGGCCGTACCAACGCCGCGACCGCCGGCGATCACCGCCGACGCCTCTGACAGCGAGGGCCGCCCACCGACCTCCGGCGCCGTGCGTTCAACGACAGACGCGTGCCGCCCCTCGGCCACCGGCACCTCAACAACCACGACCGAGGCGGTGGCCGGCGCGGCCACCGGCGTCACACTGTTCGGCCGCACCGTCACGATCGGTTGCCCGCGCGTCACCCTTGCGTGCACAACGGTCGAGCCACCGAACACCGACTGCTCGACCACCACCGTCGAGCCATCAAGCGCGACATCGACCGCATCGGTCAGCACACCGGCATCAAGCCGGACGCCGAGTCGCCCCGCGATCTCTTTGCCTTCCGCCGTCGACTCGATCAGCACGGCAACCGGCGACCGCACCGCGATCGCCGCTTCAAGCAACGACACGACGGAAACCACGACGGACGACGCCAGCGCAGCGGGATCGCAGGTGAGCACCGCCGTGGCGCCAAACTGCGCGAGCTTCTCAACCGCGGCAGCGGATGCGCTTCCCGCCACCACCGCGACCGGCGAGCCGAGGCGCCCGGCCAACGTGAGCAACTCCAGCGTCGGCTTTCCGACGACACCGTCAGAACTGCCCGAGTCGACCGAGTCGACCAGCACAAGCACGTCTGCCATGAAGAGATCCTGTCGTCAGAGAAGCTTGCGCGACACGAGGAATTCGGCGATGCGGGTGCCAGCATCGCCCTCGTCTTTTACGATCGTGCGCTCACCGCGCGGCGGGCGCTGCGTCGAGTCGATGACCGCGGTTGCGGCGGCTGCCAGGCCGACCGACGACGCGTCGATACCCAGATCGGCCAGCGACCAGGTCGAGGCAGGCTTGGTCTTGGCGGCCATAATTCCTTTGAACGAGGGGTATCTGGGCTCGTTGATCTTCTCGAGCACGCTGACCACCGCAGGCAGCTCCGCCGAGACGACGGCTTGGCCAACCGCCGTTTGTCGATGCACGCGCACCGCCGAACCTTCGACCGAGACCTTGCTCGCGAGCGTGGCCTGCGGAACACCGAGCCGCTCGGCGAGCATCGCCGGCAGCACACCCATGCGGGCGTCGGTCGACTCCGATCCCAGCACCACAAGGTCGAACTCGATCCGCTCGATCGCCTTCGCCAGCACCAACGACGTGGCAAGCGCGTCAGAGCCGTGCAAGGCATCATCGACGACATGCACGGATTCATCGGCACCCATCGATAGCGCCTTGCGCAACGTGTCGGTGGCATTCGCAGGACCCATCGTGAGCACGATCACTGTCGTACCCTCGGTCGATTCCTTAATGCGCAGCGCTTCTTCGACCGCATAGGTGTCGAGCTCGTCGATCACCCCTTCGGCAGCCGCGCGATCGAGAGTCTGGTCACTCGGATCGAGCCGCTTCTCCGACCAGGTATCGGGGACCTGTTTGACGCAGACCACAATCCGCAATGCACCCATTGCCATCAGTCGCAACCTCCTGGTCGCCGACTCTACCTGCCGTCCTGACCCGCCAGGCGCCAGCCGAGATCGCGTACCCAGATCGAGGTGCGGGACCGTGAGCAGACTGAGGTGCGGATAGCGTGAGGTCATGGATCAGCGACTCCGCGCAGTGTGTGACCTTGCCCTCGGTGAGCTACGCGAGGGGTCTGGTCTGCACGAGTACGACGGGCTCATTCAAGACCTCTCGCCCAGCGGCGTCCGGGCCGGCCTTGCGAAGCTTGGCGGTGCGCCGCTCGATGACGCCCACGACGACGCACATCTGCGGGCATTTGAAGAGAGCGCGCGCGTCGCCTACGGCACCCTCGAACTGCACCGATCCAATCCCGCCGTCCACCTCTCGAACTTCGACGTCTCGTGCTACGACCGCGCGTACGCACCCGCTGCTGAACGGGCGGCTGCCAAACGGGCGCACATCGCCCTGTGGCCGGACGCCGTGCAGATGACGATCGAGTCACTCGACGCCGTGCCCGCAGCTGTCGCGCAATCGGTACTGGGCGCTTTCAGCGGTCTCGCCGCCGGGCTCGACCCTGCCGACCCGCACGAGGGCGCGGCGTTGGCTGCGCATGCGAGGCTCATGCTGCACCTCCACGACGCCGCCGAGAACGGTGCACCCGAAGTAGCGCTTGGGGCCGCCGGGCTCACCGCACTGATGGGTGCCGGCGAGGCAACCACCGTCGATCTCGGCGAACTCGCGGCGCTTGCCGACACGGAGCGCGACCGGCTGATGGCGATCCTGCGGGAGGCCTGCGGGCGCGTCGACAAGGACGGTTCGGTCGCTGAGGTCGTCGCAGCGTTGGTCGCCGATCATCCGGACGCCGACGGTGTGCTGATCGAGGCCCAAGCGCAGGTCGACGAGGTCTTGGCATTCACGCGGGAGCACAACCTGGTGCCCTACACCGACGGCGATTGTCTGGTCGCGCATCCCCCGCCGTCGCGTCGGTGGGCCATGGCGATGATGGCCTGGGCCGCGCCCGAAGAGGCCGATGCGACCTCGTTTTATTGGGTCACCCCACCGGAGCCGACCTGGCCGCCACCCGACATCGAAGAGTGGCTTCAGGTCTTCAGCCGCACGACGCTGCCGGCCATCACCTTGCACGAGGTGTCGCCCGGCCACTTCGCGCACAGCCGCGCCCTTCGCCGAGCCGCGACCCCCGTGCGACGCATCCTGATGTCGCCATCATTCGTCGAGGGCTGGGCGCACTACGTCGAAGAACTCAGTCTCGATCTCGGCTTCCGCGCCGGTGATCCGCGCTTTGCCGCGGGCGTGGCCATCGAAGGCCTCGTACGGGTGACCCGGCTGGCGGCCGCGATCGGGGTGCACACCGGCACGATGACCGTTGCCGACGCGGCGGCCCGATTCGAATCCGACGCGTTCCTGTCCAGGCGCGCGGCGCTCTCCGAAGCGGCGCGGGCCACCTTCGACCCGACCTATGGTCGCTACACGTGGGGAAAGCTGGTCATCCTGCAGACCCAAGCGAAGGCCCGCGAACGATGGGGCGCCGGCTACTCACACTCGCGCTTTCACGCCGCGATGCTCGACCTCGGCGCACCGCCCCTCGGGTTGCTCCCAACCGCAGTCGACCGGGGCTGATCGGTTCGGCTACCCTCCGCGCATTTCAGTGCCCGAGGAACGCCGCTTTGCCCGGGCCGTTCTCGACGAACGAGCGCATCCCGATCGTGCGGTCTTCGGTACCGAAAAGCGCGGCGAACGCGCGGCCCTCGATGGCGAGGCCGGCACTGAGGGAGGCCTCGAGTCCGGCATCGATGGCGTGCTTCGCCGCGGCCAACGCACGAGCCGGCCCAACGGCGAACTGCGCCGCCCACGTCATCGCAGCGTCGTAGACCGACCCGGCCGGCACGACGGTGTCGACGAGTCCGAACCGCAGCGCCTCGTCGGCGCCCACCATGCGGCCGGTGAAGATCAGGTCCTTCGCTCGTGCCGTACCGACCAGCCGCGCGAGCCGTTGGGTGCCGCCGGCGCCGGGGATCACGCCGAGCAGAATCTCCGGTTGCCCGAGCCTCGCGTCGTCCGCACAGATTCGGATGTCAGCGGCGAGCGCCAGCTCGCACCCACCGCCGAGTGCGTAGCCGGTGATGGCCGCGACGACCGGCTTAGGGATCTCAGCTATCGCCGTAAACGCAGCCTGCATCGGTGCCGACCGCGCGACCATGTCAGCGTGGCTCATCGCCGCCATTTCCTTGACGTCTGCCCCGGCGGCAAACGCTCGCGGGCCGCCATAAAGAACGACAGCGCGGACGTCGTCACGAGCCGCCGCCTCGAGAGCGACCGCATGCAGTTGGTCTTGCATCGCGGCGTTCATCGCGTTGACCGGCGGCCGGTCGAGGCGGATCACCCCGACGCCGGGATGAGCACCGGAGTCGACCTCGAGCCGGACGAATACCTCGGGCATCGGCCCAGGCTATCCCCGCCAGCGGCGATGGCGGACAATGCAAGGGTGGCTTCCCGCAAGCGTCTCCTCGCGGCGGCAGGCATGGTCGGCCCCTCGTTCTTCATCGCCGACTGGGCAGTGCTCGGAGCCCGCGCGACGAACTACTCCCCCGTGCGCGATGCCATCAGCGAGCTCGCCCGTATGCACGCCCCGACCCGACCGGCCATGACGGCCGGATTCTTGGTGTTCGGCGCCGCCCTCCCGACCTATGCGATCGCGTTGCGCGACGCTCTGCCCGGCCGGGCCTGGCAGTTCGCAGCGGCCAATGGCATCGCCACCTTCGGGGTGGCCGCCTTCGCGCTCGGTACGCCAACCTCAGGCGATATTCACGGGGCTTTCGCCGCATTGGCGTATGCGTCGCTGGCCGCCGTGCCGATCACCGCAGCCACCGCGTTGCGCCACCGCGCCCCGTCGTGGGTTGTACGCGCGTCTCTCGTCACCGGTGTCGCGTGCGGCGCTGCGCTGATCGCCAGCGTGGTCGGTCCTGCGCATGTGCACGGGTTGCTCCAACGCGTCGGCCTCACCCTCGGCGACTTGTGGCTGATCGCGTCGGCGGCCGCGATGCTCCAACCAACCAACCCCGACACCGAGGTTTGACCAGGTGGACAACTGGCCCGGACATTGGCAACCGCTTGGGGCGACAGCCGACGACAACGGCACCAATTTCGCGCTGTTCTCCGAGCATGCCGAGTCGGTCACGTTGTGCCTGTTCGACGACGCCGGCACCGAGACCCACATTCCGCTCACCGATTCGACCAATCACGTCTGGCACGGCTACCTCCCGGGCGTCCGGCCCGGCACTCGGTACGGCTTTCGGGTCGGTGGCCCGTTTGATCCGGGCCGCGGCCTGCGCTTCAACCCCGCGAAGCTTCTCACTGATCCCTACGCGCGCGCGATCGACGGACCGTTGGTGCTGGACGCCGCGGTGTTCGGTTATCCGCAAGGCTCCGATGACACCGTTCAAGACCACCTCGACTCCGCGCAGTTCGTGCCGAAGTCCGTCGTCGTGCACGACGAGTTCGACTGGGGAGACGATCACGTGCCCGCCGTCGCATGGGCCGACACCGTCATCTACGAAGTGCATGTGCGCGGCTTCACGATGCAGCATCCTGACATCCCGGCCGCGCTGCGCGGCACCTACGCGGGGCTCGCGCATCCGGCCGCCATCGAACATCTGACCGCACTCGGTGTCACGACGCTTGAGCTCCTGCCGGTGCACCATTTCGTCAGCGAACCGGCGCTGACCCGCCGCGGCTTGTCGAACTACTGGGGCTACAACACGCTCGGCTTCTTCGCGCCGCACGCCGCCTACTCGTCGTCCGGGTCACGAGGCCAGCAGGTCACCGAGTTCAAGCAGCTGGTCAAGACGATGCATGAGGCCGGGCTCGAAGTCATTCTCGACGTCGTCTACAACCACAGCGCCGAGAGCGACGAGGTCGGGCCGACACTCGCGTTTCGGGGTATCGACAACCCGGCGTACTACCGGCTCGACAACGGCCGGCTCTACGTCAACTACACGGGTTGCGGCAACACGCTCGACGCGCAGAACCTACACACGCTGCAGCTCATCGCCGACTCGTTGCGCTATTGGGTGACCGAGATGCACGTCGACGGATTTCGGTTCGACCTCGCGACGACGCTCGCGCGCTCGGCTCACGATTTCGACAAGCTTTCCTCATTCTTCGCGGTGATCAACCAGGATCCGCTGCTATCTCGAGTGAAGCTCATCGCCGAGCCGTGGGATGTCGGCGATGGCGGCTACCAGGTCGGTGAGTTTCCGCCGATCTGGACCGAGTGGAACGACCGTTTTCGCAACGCCACCCGCGAGTTCTGGTTGCGCGGCATGAGTGGCGTGCGTGAACTCGGCTATCGGCTTTCTGGCTCGTCCGACATCTATAACCACGATGACCGCCGGCCGTTCGCCTCGGTGAACTTTGTTACCTGCCATGACGGATTCACCTTGCACGACCTCGTGACGTACGACCACAAACACAACGAAGCAAACGGGGAAGACAACCGCGACGGTTCTGACGACAACCTCAACTGGAACTGTGGCTACGAGGGCGAAACCGGCGACACCGCGGTGACGCAGATCCGCGCACGCGCAACCCGTGGGCTACTCGGTGCGCTCATGCTCTCCGCCGGCGTGCCGATGCTCGGCCACGGCGACGAGTTGGGCCGCACCCAGCGCGGCAACAATAACGCCTACTGCCAAGACAATGATCTCGCCTGGATCGACTGGTCGGCGACCGATCAGTCGCTACTCGAGTTCACCCGCGCCGTGATCGCGCTACGACGCGGACATCGGGTATTCCGACAGAGCACGTTCTTCACCGGCACAGGTGTGCACGTCAACGACGTCAAGGACATCAAGGACATCGCGTGGTTCTCGGCGGACGGCGCGGAGATGACGGCCACCAACTGGTACGACGTGCGCGTCAGAACCATCGGGATGTATCTGTCGGGCCACGACATTCGCCAGGTGGGCGCGCATGGTGAACCCCTTGTCGATGACTCATTTCTGGTGATCCTGCACTCGGGTCTCGACCCGACGACCTTTGCGTTGCCGGGCGCACCGTGGGCCGAGCACTACGACGTCGTGCTCGACAGCACCTCACACCACCACACAGCAGCGCAGGACGGCGGGCAGGTGAACGCGGCGTCGTTCGACGTCCCGGCCATGGCATTCATCGTGCTGCGCGCTGTCGTCAGCGGAGGTCGCCGGTGACCATGCCTTCACCACTGGACGGGACGGCGATCAGCCCGAGTTCAGCGGACGTGGCCAGCAACGCGTCACTAGGGAGAACCCGCACGCTGTAGCCGAACGGTCCGGTGCGGTCCAGTGTCATCTCGCCTTCGTAGACCCAGCTGCCGTCGTCACGCTTGTCGGACAGCCGCAGCGACCCGTAGGTCGGGCCGAGGATCTGATCGTGCTCATCGACGCGCCCGTAGGCCACCTGAACGTCGATATCGTCGGCGCCGAGGTCGCCCAACGCCACAACGGCGCGCAGCGACACGACAGTGCCGTACTCAAGCGCATCGGACACTCCGCGCGCCTCGATGTGCTCGACACGCACACCCGGCCACGCTGTGGTGACCCGCTTCTTCCATGCCGCGAGGTGACGCGCCCCCGCGAACTTGGCCGCCTCGAGTGCGCGCGCGGATTGAGCCGCGGGGGTGTAGAGCATCGTCACGTAGTCGCGCAGCATGCGGGTCGCGACCACCTTCGGACCGAGTGACGACAGGGTGTGCCGCACCATCTCGAGCCAGCGTCGTGGCAGTCCGTTGTCGTCGTGGTCGTAGAACCGCGGCACCATCTGGGTCTCGACGATGTCGTAGAACGCGGCGGCCTCGAGCTCGTCGCGACGCACCTCGGACAGCTCGTCAGCCGACGGAATCGCCCAGCCGTTGTCGCCGTCGAACCACTCGTCCCACCAGCCGTCGCGGATCGAGAGGTTCAAGACACCGTTGAGTGCGGCTTTCATGCCCGACGTGCCGCACGCCTCGAGCGGGCGCAACGGGTTGTTCAGCCACACGTCGGCGCCTGCGCAGAGCACTCGGGCAAGCGCCATGTCGTAGTCGGGCAGGAACACGACCCGATGCCGAACGCCGATCGAGTCGGCGAACTTCACGACCTCTTGGATCAGGCTCTTGCCGCCGTCGTCAGCCGGGTGCGCCTTGCCGGCGATGACGAACTGCACCGGCCGGTGCGGGTTAAGCAGCATGGCGGTGAACCGCTCGGGGTCCTGGAGCATCAAGGTGAGCCGCTTGTACGAGGGCACCCGCCGCGCGAAGCCGATCGTGAGAACGTTCGGATCGAGCACATCGTTGATCCACCCGAGCTCGGATTCGCCCGCTCCACGTTGCAGCCACGACTCGCGCAACCGCTGCCGGGTCTCATCGACAAGGTGGCCGCGCAGCGCGCGACGTACCTCCCACAGCTGATGGTCGTTGAGCCGATCTGCGCCGCCCCACGCTTCGCCGTCGGATTGGAGGTCGACCCCGAGGTCTTGCTCGACCAGGCGTTGCATCTCGCGCGATACCCACGTTGGCGCATGTACTCCGTTGGTGACCGAAGTGATGGGCACGTCGGCCGGATCGAAGTTCGGCCACAAGCCGGCGAACATCTCGCGGCTGACTGCACCGTGTAACAACGAAACACCGTTGGCCCGCTGTGCAACGCGCAGGCCCATCAGTGCCATGTTGAACACGCTGTGATCGCCGCGTGGGAAATTCTCGGCACCGAGTGCGAGCACTCGGTCGATGGAGAAGCCCATCGGGTTGTCGGGTGCGCCGAAGTGGTGCTCGACAAGTTCGCGGGGGAAGCGGTCGATCCCCGCAGGCACCGGAGTGTGCGTGGTGAATAGGGTCGATGCCCGAACGACCTCGAGGGCCTCGTCAAACGACAGCACGCCGTCAGCGACGAACTCGCGAATTCGCTCGAGCGCGAGGAATCCCGCGTGGCCCTCGTTCATGTGGTAGACCTCGGGCTTGGCCCGGCCGGTCAACTTGCAGAAGGCCCGCACGGCCCTGATGCCGCCGACACCGAGCAGCAACTCCTGGCGGAAACGATGGTCGCTGCCACCGCCATACAGGCGGTCGGTGACGTCACGCTCAGCCTGCGCGTTGCCCTCGACGTCGGAATCAAGAAGGAGCAGCGGGATGCGGCCGACCTGGCACAACCACACCTGTGCTTGGAGGTCGCGACCGGCCAACCGCAGCAAAATCGTGACCGGCGAGCCATCGGCCTCGGTGAGCAACGTGAGCGGCAGGCCGTACGGGTCGACCGGTGGGTAGCGCTCCTGCTGCCAACCGTCGCGCGACAGCGACTGGTTGAAATAGCCCCGGCGGTAAAGCAGCCCAACGCCGATGACCGGCACCCCGAGGTCGCTCGCGGTTTTGAGGTGGTCACCGGCCAAAATCCCTAGCCCGCCGGAATATTGCGGCAAGACAGCGGTGATGCCGTATTCGGGCGAGAAGTAGGCGATCGCCTTTGGCGCCTCGTCGCCGAGCGTCTGGAACCACCGGTCGCGGTGGAGGTATTGGCGCAAGTTCTCGGCAGCCTCGTCGAGGCGATGCAGGAAAGTTTCGTCGTTCGACAGCTCGGCGAACCGCGAATGCGGCACCAGACCGAGCAAGCGTGCCGGATCACCGCCCACTGCACGCCAGATGACCGGGTCGATCGACTCGAAAAGATCGAGGGTCTCGGGGTGCCATGACCAGCGCAGGTTCATGACAAGCTCGCTCAGAGCTGCCAACCGCTCCGGCAAAACGGTGCGCACGGTGAATCGTCTGATCGCTCTCACGCGCATGACCATATCGAAGCCAGGTGCCGTTCCACCAAGGTACTCGGACACCTCCTCGGCAACATGACAACGGGAACGTTTGCAATGCCGGCACCGCGTTCGCGCCACCCTCGGCGGGGTATCTGATGGTCATGACTGCCAGGTTGATCACCCGGGCCCTCGCGGTGGCCACCTGCGGCCCGATACGTTCGCTGCGATGAGCACCAACAAGAGTCGGGCCGTGCCTGCCAAACAACCCGGTGGCCGTGCATCGCGACCGACATGGAACGCGCCCACGAGTGCCGCCGACGCGCCGGCCATCGTGGCGCCCTCCGCCGTGCCCAAGCCTCCATCGGCGGCTCGCGCCAAAACAACCACCGCAAAGGCGACACCAGCCCGGACGCCGATGAGCGGGCGCATCTCGATCGTTGACGTGACTCCCGTCATTGCCGGTGGGGCTTACCCGGCCAAGTCGGTCATCGGCGAGCAACTGACCGTAGGAGTGACCGCCTTTCGCGAAGGCCATGACGCCATCGGGGTGAATGTCGTCTTACGCGACCCGACCGGTCACGCCGGGCCGTGGACGCCGATGCGGCTCGTCGCTCCGGGCACCGATCGTTATGAGGCGGTCGTGGCAGCCGTTTCAACCGGAGCGTGGACGTTTCAGGTCGAGGCCTGGGGCGATCCGGTCGAATCCTGGCGGCATGACGCGCGGATCAAGATTCCCGAGGGTCAAGACGTCGAACTCGTGCTTGAAGAGGGTGCCCGCCTCCATGAACGGGCCGCCGCAAGCGTCGCCGAGAGTGCGGACACCGCCGCCATGCTGACGGCGGTCGCCACCGCACTGCGGTCGCCCGGCGAAGGTGTCGAACGGTTGTCGAACGCGCTCACCCGCGACGTCCTCGATCTGCTTGCGCGGCACCCGCTACGCACGCTGCTCACGACCTCGCAGGCCTACCCGCTGTGGGTCGATCGTGAGCGAGCGCTGTTCGGGTCGTGGTACGAGTTCTTCCCGCGCTCTGAGGGAGCGACGCTCGACCCCCCGAAGTCGGGCACGTTCGCAACGGCGGCGAAGCGATTGCCTGCGATCGCCGCAATGGGCTTTGACGTCGTCTATATCCCGCCGGTGCATCCGATCGGCACGACGTTTCGCAAGGGTCCAAACAACACCTTGACTCCTGGGCCAGGCGATCCTGGCGTGCCGTGGGCGATCGGGTCGACGGAGGGCGGGCACGACGCGATCCACCCTGATCTCGGCACCATGAAGGACTTCGACGCATTCGTTGCCAAGGCCACCAAGGTCGGCCTCGAGGTCGCGCTCGACCTCGCATTGCAGTGCTCCCCCGACCACCCGTGGGTGACCGAGCACCCTGAGTGGTTCACTACCCGCGCCGACGGCGGCATCGCGTATGCGGAGAACCCGCCAAAGAAGTACCACGACATCTATCCGCTGAACTTCGACAACGACTACGACGGTCTCTACGCCGAGATCATGCGGATCGTGCGTCTCTGGATGAGCCACGGCGTGCGCATCTTCCGGGTCGATAATCCGCACACCAAACCGGTCGCGTTCTGGGAACAGCTGCTCGCCGAGATCCGCGCCACGGACCCCGATGTGTTGTTTCTCGCCGAGGCCTTTACCCGCCCGCCGATGATGCAGGCATTGGCGCGGGTCGGCTTCCACCAGTCGTATACCTACTTCACCTGGCGCAACACGCGCACCGAGCTTGAGGCCTACCTCACCGAGCTCACCGACGAAACCTCCGACTTCTTACGGCCGAACTTCTTCGTCAACACCCAAGACATTTTGCACGCGTTCTTGCAGCAGGGCGGGCCGCCTGCCTTCAAGATCCGGGCAGCCCTCGCGGCTACCGCATCACCGACGTGGGGCGTCTACTCCGGTTACGAGCTCTTCGAGAACATTCCGCTGCGACCCGGTAGCGAGGAGTACCTCGACTCCGAGAAATACCAGTACCGGCCGCGCGACTACGCGGGTGCGGAAGAAGCAGGCCGAAGTTTGGCCGGCTACCTGACCACGCTCAACCAGATCCGTCGCGATCACGTCGCGCTGCAACGGCTGCGCAACCTGCGCCTGCACAGCGCCGACAATCCGCAGATCCTGACGTTCTCCAAGCAGGTCGTTCGGGCTGATGACACCAGCGACACGATTCTCGTCGTGATCAACCTCAACCCGTTCAACGTCGGTGAGGCCACGCTGACACTCGACATGCCTGCCCTTGGGTTCGACTGGCTTGACCAGATCGAGGTCGCCGACCAACTGAGCGGTTCTCGGTACACCTGGAGTCAGTACAGCTACGTGCGGCTTGATCCGCACGTCGAACCGGCCCACATTTTCGTTGTGACACCGACAGGACGAGGCAGCGTGACGCATGACGGTCGGTGACATATGACAGGCCCGCTCGCCGATGCATCGGAGCACTCGGTCGACCCGTACTGGTACAAGCGGGCCGTGTTCTATGAAGTGCTGGTGCGCGGATTCGCCGACAGCAACGGTGACGGCACAGGCGATCTCAAGGGGCTGACGTCGAAACTCGACTACCTCAGCTGGCTCGGCATCGACTGCATCTGGCTGCTGCCGATCTTCCAGTCGCCCCTACGCGACGGTGGCTACGACATCTCCGACTACTTCACCATCCTGCCCGAGTTCGGTGACCTCGGCGACTTCGTCCACCTCGTCGACGAGGCGCACCAACGAGGCATCCGGGTGATCGCCGACCTCGTCATGAACCACACCAGCGACCAGCATCCGTGGTTCCTTGCGTCGCGCTCCGACCCTACCGGCCCCTACGGCGATTTCTATGTGTGGTCTGACACCGACACCCAGTACCGCGACGCCCGCATCATCTTCGTCGACACCGAGAAGTCGAACTGGACGTTTGATCCGGTACGCGGGCAGTACTACTGGCACCGGTTCTTCGGGCACCAGCCCGACTTGAACTTCGAGAACCCAGACGTGCAATCGGCAATGATCGGTGCGCTGCGCTTTTGGCTCGACCTGGGCATCGACGGTTTCCGGCTCGATGCGGTGCCCTACCTCTTCGAAGATGAGGGCACAAACTGCGAGAACCGGCCGCGCACCCACGAGTACCTCAAGCGGGTGCGCAAGGAGATCGATAGCAACTATCCCGACCGGGTGCTGCTCGCCGAAGCGAACCAATGGCCGGCCGACGTCGTGGAGTACTTCGGCGACGGTGACGAATGCCAGATGGCGTTCCACTTCCCGCTGATGCCGCGCATTTTCATGTCGGTGCGGCGTGAGCAGCGGTTCCCGATCTCGGAGATCTTGTCGCAAACACCGGCGATCCCCGAAGGCTGTCAGTGGGGCATCTTCCTCCGCAACCACGACGAGCTCACTCTCGAGATGGTCACCGATGAAGAGCGCGACTACATGTACAGCGAGTACGCCGCCGACCCACGCATGAAAGCCAACATCGGCATCAGACGCCGGCTGGCGCCGCTGCTCGAGAACTCGCGCGACCAGATGGAGCTCTTCACTGCGCTGCTGTTGTCGCTGCCCGGCTCGCCGGTTCTCTACTACGGCGACGAAATCGGCATGGGTGACAACATCTGGCTGGGTGACCGCGACGGCGTGCGTACCCCCATGCAATGGACGCCGGATCGCAATGCCGGGTTCTCCAACTGCGACCCGGGCCGGCTTTACCTTCCGGTCATCATGGATCCGATCTACGGCTACCAGGGCCTCAACGTTGAAGCGCAGATGCGCACCTCGACGTCCCTGCTGCACTGGACCCGGCGCATGATCGACCTCCGCAAGCGGCACCCCACGTTCGGAAACGGCACGTTCGCCGAGCTCGGCGCCTCCAATCCGAGCATCCTTGCGTTCGTGCGTGAGTTCGGTGACGACCGGGTGTTGTGCGTGAACAACCTGTCGCGTTTCCCGCAACCGGTCGAGCTCGACCTGCGTCGCTACGAAGGGGTCGTCCCGATCGAGATGCTGGGCGGCATGCACTTCCCGAAGATCGGCGAGCTGCCCTATCTGCTGACGTTGCCCGGCCACGGCTTCTACTGGTTCACCCTGCCATCCGTGCAAGCCGGACCTGCCGGGGCGCCCACGCAAGGCAACCGCTCGGAGGAAAGTCGATGAGCCTGCCCAGGGCAACCCAGATGCAGCTTGAAGAGTTATTGCGTGACTGGTTGCCGCAACAGCGATGGTTTGCCGGCAAGGACCGCGGCGCGAAATCAGTTCACGTGCACACCGAACGCACCCTGCGGAAGGGCGACCCATCCCTGCGGCATCTGCTCGTCCAGGTCGAGCAGAACCCGGCCGACGATGATGCCGACGCTGCGCGCGGCGACGCCCGCACGGCCCTGACGACCACCTACCAACTCGTGTTAGGGGTGCGCGACGAGCTACCGGCGCATCTCGAGCATGCGGCCATCGGGCGCGTCGACGACCTCGGCATGGTGTACGACGCGAGCCAGGACCATGACCTGATGCACCTCGTCCTCGGCTGGGTGGCCGATGAGGTGACCCGCAGCGACATCGTCTTTCGTCGTGAGCCAGGCGCCACGATCGACCGGCAGGCCGCGAGTCTCGTCCTCGGCGGCGAGCAGTCGAACACCTCGATCGTGTTCGGCGAGCAGACGATCATGAAGCTGTTCCGCATCATCGTGCCCGGCCTCAATCCCGACCTCGAGGTCACCCGAGCGCTCACCGAGATGGGCAACCTGCACGTCGCGGCCCTGCAAGGCTGGATCGAGAGCGATGTCGGCGGCGCGACCAGCACCCTCGGGCTGCTTCAAGACTTCCTGCGCACCGGCTCCGATGGTTGGGCGCTGGCGTTGACGAGCGTGCGTGACCTGTTCGCCGAAGGTGACCTGCATGCCGACGAAGTCGGTGGCGACTTCGCGGCCGAATCGGAGCGTCTCGGCATGGCCACCGCCGATGTCCATTCCGCGATGGCTCAGGCCTTGCCGACCGGCATCGCCGACCCTGCCGCCCTGGAGACAATGGCCGAGTCGATGCGCCATCGTCTCGACACGGCCACCGCCGCCGTCCCCGAGCTGGCCGATCACGCGCCCAAGATCTCGGCGATCTTCGATGCGCTGGCGCACAGCCGAGACCCGATGGCACTCCAGCGGGTGCATGGCGACTTCCACCTCGGGCAGGTCATGCGAACCGACACCGGCTGGGTGCTGCTCGATTTCGAGGGTGAGCCCGGCGCACCGATTGCCGCCCGCGCGGCACTGTCGAGTCCGCTTCGCGACGTCGCCGGGATGTTGCGATCGTTCGACTATGCGTCGCGGTACCTGCTGGCCGACCAGCCTGACACCGCCCAACTCGAATACCGGGCCGCCGAATGGGCCGAACGCAATCGCGATGCCTTCTGTAACGGCTACGCCAAGGGAGCCGGCCGCGACCCACGCGAGGACGACGTGCTGCTCCGGGCGTTTGAGCTCGACAAGGCGGTTTACGAGGTCGCATATGAGGCTCGAAACCGTCCAAGCTGGGTACGCATCCCGTTGGGTTCCATCGAACGGCTCGTAGCGGCGTGACCCCCGACGAGCCCGTTCCGGTGCCCGCCAGGGATGTCCTGCCCTCGACGGGCGGGAAAAAGGAGGCGAGCGCAGTGCCGAAGTCACCACCGGATCAGCCCACGATCGCAAACGTCGAACCGCCGATCGTTGCGCCAGCGGCGCCACCGGCGCAGGCGCCGGCGGTAACTACCCCCGCGCCCACCACGGTTCCACCGGCGGAGATCGACCGGCTGGTGTCCGGCGCGCACCACAATCCGCACAGCATTCTCGGCGCGCATCTCAACGACGGTGTCGTCACGTTTCGCAGTTTCCGGCCGAACGCACGTGAAGTCACGGTGCTCGTCGACCTGCTCCGCATCCCGCTCGCGCATGAGCGCGGCGGTGTGTGGAGCGGCACCTGGACAAGCCCGGCGGTGCCCGACTATCGCATCGAGATCGTGTACGACGACGGCATCGCCCACGTTGTCGACGAGCCCTACCGATTCCTGCCCACTCTTGGCGACGTCGACCTGCACCTGATCGGTGAAGGTCGCCACGAGCAGTTGTGGGAAGTACTCGGCGCGCACGTGCACCACTACGACACGCCAAGCGGTGTGGTCAGCGGAACCTCGTTCGCCGTCTGGGCGCCGAACGCACGCGCGATGCGCGTTGCCGGCGACTTCAACTTCTGGGATTCCCAAGCAAACCCGATGCGCTCACTCGGGTCGAGCGGCGTATGGGAGCTCTTCGTTCCCGGCGTGGCGTCGGGCGATCGCTACAAGCTGAACGTGCTCGGCGCCGACGGACAATGGCGCGAGAAGGCCGACCCGATGGCGTTCGCGACCGAACATCCGCCGGCGCAAGCGTCAGTCGTGTTCACGTCGACCTACGAATGGCAGGACGCCGAGTGGCTCGCGCAGCGGGCTCGCAAAGATGTGCTGCGCGAACCGATGAGCGTCTACGAAGTGCATCTCGGCTCGTGGAAGCAGGGTCTTGGTTACCGCCAACTCGCCGACGAACTGGTCGCCTACGTCACAGACCTCGGCTTCACGCATGTCGAGTTTCTCCCCGTCGCCGAACACCCGTTCGGCGGCTCGTGGGGCTATCAGGTCTCGTCGTACTTCGCCCCGACGTCGCGGTTCGGCAGTCCTGACGACTTCCGGTTCCTCGTCGACAGCCTGCACGCCGCGGGCATCGGCGTCATCGTCGACTGGGTTCCCGCGCATTTCCCGAAAGACGCGTGGGCGCTCGCTCAGTTCGACGGCACGCATCTGTACGAACACGCCGATCCGCAACTCGGTGAGCACCCCGACTGGGGAACGCTAGTCTTCAATTTCGGACGCCGCGAAGTGCGCAACTTCCTCGTGTCCAACGCGGTGTATTGGGCCGAGCAAATGCACATCGACGGGCTGCGAGTCGATGCAGTCGCCTCGATGCTGTACCTCGACTACTCGCGTAAGGCCGGCCAATGGCGACCCAACGTCTACGGTGGCCGCGAGAACCTTGAGGCGGTTTCGTTCTTGCAGGAGATGAACGCCACCATCTACCGCCGGGTACCCGGCGTCGTCACGATCGCCGAAGAGTCGACAGCGTGGCCCGCTGTCTCGAAGCCCACCTACGTCGGTGGCCTCGGATTCGGGTTCAAATGGAACATGGGCTGGATGCACGACACCTTGCAATACGTCAGCCACCCGCCCATCTACCGCGGCTACCACCATCACGAGATGACCTTCTCGATGATGTACGCGTACTCAGAGAATTTCGTCTTGCCGATCTCGCATGACGAGGTCGTGCACGGCAAGGGTTCGCTGCTGCACAAGATGCCCGGCGACCGCTGGCAGCAGGTTGCCAATCTTCGGGCGTTCTACGCCTACATGTGGGCGCACCCAGGCAAGCAATTGCTGTTCATGGGCTGCGAGATTGCGCAGGACAACGAGTGGTCAGAGGATCGGTCACTCGATTGGTGGCTGCTCGAATACGCCGAGCACAACACCGTGCAACAGCTCGTTCGCGACCTCAACAAGACGTATCGCGAAACACCGGCGCTCTGGGCGACAGACGCCGATCCCGAGGCGTTCCGGTGGATCGATGCGAACGACGCATCCAACAACACGTTTTCGTTCGCTCGCCGTGCAACGGATGGCTCGACCTTGGTGTGCATCGCGAACTTCGCGGCGATCCCGCACGAGGGCTACCGGCTCGGGCTGCCACACGCTGGCCGCTGGGACGAGGTGCTCAACACCGACGCGGAAACCTACGGCGGCAGCGGCGTAGGCAACCTCGGCGCGGTAGTGGCGACCGACGAGGCCTGGCACGGGCTCCCGGCGTCCGCCATCATCCGGGTGCCGCCGCTGGCTGCCGTCTGGCTGCGCAGCCCCGGTCCCGCCTGACCGATCGCCCGGAGCGCGGTTCGCCAAAGGTGTCAGGTTTGCCACAAAAGCGCCGAAGTTGTCGGTGGGAGCGGTCGTTCGGGCCGCCAAAGGGTTGCCGGCGCTCAACTGACGCCGGTTCGGCGAAGAGTGAGGCAGCTCGTGGTGGGCATACGCCGGCTGTTCGTGGGTCAGCTGTGGGCGCGGGTGCTTGTTTCGGTGCTGGCGGTCTCGCTGATCGCCGGCGCGACGGTAGCGCTGCGAGCCTCGCAAACGAGCGCCAAGCATGGCCTCGAGACTCGATTCACCGCCCGCGCGGCACTTGCTGCCACCTTCGTGAGCACCTACGTCAGCCAGCTGACCGCTCGCGAAAAGCTGGTCGCGACGAACACCCTGAGCGGCCCTGACCCCACGGCCGCGTTTAACTCCGATGTGCAAGCCTTCGGCTTCGAGACTGGGGTTCTCCTCGACGCCAACGGCAGAGCGCTCGCGCTCGAGCCCGACGCACCGCAGCTGGTCGGGCAGCAATACGGCACGAAGTACCGCTACCTCGCCGCCGCTTTGAACGGCAGTGTCGCGGTCTCCGACGTCGTCAGCTCCGCCGTGTCAGGACCCCCGGTGGTCGCGTTCGCGGTGCCGTTCGACACACCGAGTGGACGACGAGTGTTCAGCGGTGCCTATCTCGTCAATAAGACACCCGTTACGGCGTTTCTCAATGCCACCACCACGCTGAAGAACGCAGAGCTCTACATCACCGACGGCGCCAACGCGGTGCTCGCCTCGAACGGCCCGCTCGCCCAGAGCGCGCAGAGCTTGGCGCAACGCAACCCCGAACTCGGCGTCGCCGCGACAAAAGGCCACGAGGGCAAGTACCGACAGACGTCGATCGGCTACACCTTCGTCAAAGTCACGGTGCCAGGAACATCGTGGTCGTTGTTGATCGCGGCCCCCACCAGCAGCGTCTTCATCTCCGTGAACGGCAGCGCTCATTGGCTGCCGTGGCTGATCCTGGCCGGCTTGTCTTTGCTGATCGGCCTCGCCTCGTGGCTCGCCCTTCGGCTGCTTGCGGGGCGGCGCCGGCTGGCCGACCTCAATCGAGAGCTTGAAACGCTTGCCCACACCGACCTGCTCACCGGTCTGTCGAACCGCCTGCACCTCACTGAGCAGCTTGAGGGGCTGATGGCGAATGCGAAACGGCACGACTACAACCTCTGCGTGCTGATGATCGACATTGACAACTTCAAACAACTCAACGACAGCTACGGTCACCAGGCGGGTGACCAAGCCCTTCGCAACGTTGCCCATCGACTGAGCTCGTCGTTGCGCGAGGGCGACCTGCTCGCCCGTTGGGGCGGCGAGGAATTCCTTGCTGTTCTCCCCTACACCAGCTTGGCCGAAGGTCTCGCGGTGGCCGAGCGCCTCTGCCACCTCGTCGCGGGCGTCCCGATCGCGATCGGCAGTGCCAGCGAGGTCGTGGCCGTCCAGACCAGCGTGGGAGTTGCGCAAGATGGCGACGACGACCTTGACTCGCTGGTGAACCGCGCCGACCTCGGTCTGTACGAAGCCAAGGCAGCCGGGCGCAACACGGTCCGTGCCGGCCAGGTCGTTGCGGCGACGATCGCCGCCACCCGTGGGCAGGCAACATCAACGACGAACAGATCGCCGCTGCGGTAGCGTTCCCGTCGTGCGTCCGTAACTTGCGCGAAATCCTTTCTTCCTAGGATCTGGCAAATGGCCGACATCTTCGACGACTACGTCCTGGCCCAGGCCTGGGACGAAATGTTCGAGGTAGCGGGAGTACCGCGGCCTGCCTACGAAGCCGTGTTCGCCACCCTCCAGCCGCTGGAGTCCGACGACCTCAACTTCCGGGCCGAGCAGCTCTCGCGCATGTTCACCGACCGGGGCGTCACCTTCGCCATGGGCGGCGAGGAGCGGCCGTTCCCGCTCGATCTGGTGCCGCGCGTGATCATGGCGTCGGAGTGGGACGCCGTCACACGAGGTGTCACCCAGCGCGTTCGTACCCTTGAGGCATTCCTGGCCGACGTCTACGGAGCCGGTCGGGTCTTCTCCGACGGCGTCGTGCCGCGGTCGCTGGTGACGTCCTCGATCCACCTGCATCGGGCCGCGCACGGATTCGACCCGCCCAACGGCGTCCGCGTGCACGTTGCGGGTATCGACCTCGTGCGCGACGAAGCCGGCCACTTCCGAGTGCTCGAAGACAACGTGCGGGTGCCCTCGGGCGTGAGCTACGTGATCGAGAACCGGCGGGCGATGACGCAGTCATTCCCGGCGGTCTTCGGCGAGCATCGGGTGCACCCGGTGCACGAATATCCGGCCCGGCTCCTCACCTCGTTGCGCGCTGCCGCACCGGCCGGTATCGCCGACCCCACCGTGGCCGTGCTCACGCCCGGCGTCTACAACTCCGCCTACTTCGAGCACGCCCTGCTCGCCCGGCTCATGGGCGTCGAACTCCTCGAAGGCCGCGACCTGGTCTGCCGCAACAACAAACTGAATATGCGGACGACGGATGGCGAGCGCCCGGTGCACGTGCTCTACCGCCGAGTCGACGACGAGTTCCTCGACCCGCTGCATTTCCGCAGCGACTCGCAGATGGGCTGCCCCGGCCTACTCAATGCGGCGCGCGCAGGCAACGTGACGATCGCGAACGCGGTCGGCAACGGGGTCGCCGACGACAAGCTGCTCTACACGTATGTGCCCGACCTGGTGCGCTACTACCTCGGCGAGGCTCCGGTGCTCGACAACGTCGAGACCTACCGGCTCGAAGACCCCGACGTGCTGCACGATGTGCTCGGCCGATTGCACGAACTGGTGATCAAGCCGGTCGACGGGTCGGGTGGCAAGGGCATCGTGATCGGGCCGCAGGCCGACGAGGAGACGCTCACCGAGCTGCACGCGATCGTCGAAGCAAACCCACGCGGCTGGATCGCCCAACGACCGGTGGCGCTGTCGACCGCGCCTACATTGATCGGGCATCGACTGGTGCCACGGCACATCGACCTGCGGCCGTTTGCGGTCAACAGCGGCAACGACATCTGGGTATTGCCCGGCGGCCTTACCCGCGTCGCGTTGCCTGAAGGCGCGCTCGTCGTGAATTCCAGCCAGGGCGGCGGCTCGAAAGACACCTGGGTCCTCGCCGACGAAGCGCAGCGCGGTCAATCGGCGAGCGGCGTCGTGGCGGCGAACGGCGCCGCCGCACCGCTCGCGTCGCGAGCCGCCGTGCAGGTCACCGGACGCCGCGATGCTGGCCCAATCGTGCAGATGGAACAGCAATGATCTCGGCAGTACGGGCCTGGCCGCAACGATCCGACCCCCGATGCTAAGCCGGATTGCTGAGTCGCTCTTCTGGATCGGCCGCTATGTCGAGCGGGCCGACGACACCGCCCGACTGCTCGACGCATTTTTGCGGCGGGTGCTTGAAGACCCATGGACCGACGAAGACCTTGAAAGCCGGTCGCTGTTGGCGATTCTCGGCGTAACCGCGTCCGATGACATCGTGCAAAACTCGAGCGAGATCATGCGCCAACTGGCTTTCGACGACAAGACACCCAGTGCAATCGCCGGTGCGGTGTCGGCCGCCAGGGAAAATGCCCGTGGGGCGCGCGAAACCATCTCCAGCGAGATGTGGGAATGCCTCAACGTCACCTGGCGCACGTTGCCCGAACGCCGTCGGGCTGCCGCGCGGCTCGGGCCCAACACCTACCTCGACTACGTACGCGAACGCACCGCGATGTTCTCCGGTCTGGCCGAGTCGACGCTCTCGCACGACGACGGCTGGCACTTCCTCGTACTCGGTCGCAGTCTCGAACGAGCCGACATGACCGCGCGCCTCCTGTCGGTGCAACTGCTGACCGCCGACCAACCCGTCACCTGGGCGACGGTGTTGTCAGCATGTGGCGGCTACGAGGCGTTCTTGCACACGCACGGCGGCATGGTCGATCGTGCCCGCGCCGTGCAGTTCCTCACACTCGACCGCTCGTTTCCGCGATCCGTCCTGCACTCGTTGTCGACGGCGGAGACCTGCCTAGCCGCTCTGAGCCCAGAGCCGGCCCGCGGCGTGGTTTCCGACCCAGCCCGACGGGTAATCGGTCAGGTGCGCACGTCCTTGGAGTATGCCGATCTCACGGCACTGGTTCGCGATCTGAGCGACCACCTGATGCCCGTGCAAGAAGCGTGCGCAGCAGCGAGCAAAGCCGTCTCGCGACGGTTCTTCACCTATGCCACGCCGCTGGCGTGGGCCCACGAGGAGGTGTGAGCATGCGTTGGCGATTGCGAGTGGTGCACACGACCAGATTCGCCTACGAGTCGGCGGCCCACGCGTCCTACAACGAGGCGCGGCTTACTCCGCCGACACTGCTCACGCAGACCACGCTCGAGACCGGCATCGCACTAGACCCACCGACTCCGATGTCTCGCTATCTCGACTACTGGGGCACTCACGTATCGGCGTTCGACCTCGACGAGTCACACAACCAGCTCGTCGTCACGGCGACCAGCACGATCGAAACCAACGAACCTGGCCCCAAGCCCCAGGCCCCGGTGAGCTGGCTCACCCTGCAACATCCGACGACAACCGATCGGTTTGCCGAACTGCTGGCGCCGACAGCGCGCACCGCGGTCGACGACGAGCTGGTCGCCGAGGTCACCGCCCTCCTCAACCAGGACGGGCAGCAACTCTCGCCGAACGAGACCGCACTGGCCATCTCGTCGTTCGTGCACGGATCCGTCGAGTACGTGCCGGGCTCTACCGGAGTGCAGACGAGCGCGCACGAAGCGTGGCAACGCCGGCAAGGTGTCTGCCAAGACATTGCGCACTTGACCGCTGGCTTGCTGCGCCGGTTCGGCATCCCGGCCCGCTACGTCTCGGGCTACGTACATCCGAAGCGCAACGCCGAGATCGGTGTGACGGTCACCGGCCAGAGCCACGCATGGGTCGAATGGTGGGACGGTGATTGGGTCGGTTACGACGTCACGAACGCCATCCCGATCGGCGTCCAGCACGTTGTGGTGGCTCGAGGCCGCGACTATGGCGATGTCGCGCCACTCAAAGGTGTGTATCAAGGCCGCTCGGCCAGCAAGCTCGCCGTGACAGTTCACGTGACCAGGTTGAGTTGAGCGTCGGCGGCACCTACGTCGGGTGCGAGTTGGCGCTCGACGTCGCGACGCCTGCCACTGTCGTGCTCAGCGTCGCGCCCGCACGCAGCGCCGGCACGCTGGAGACCGAGCAATTCATCCTGACTCGCAACGGTGAACCGCTCTCGGTAGCGCCTCGACGCCTGTCTGCCCCGCATACCGCACAACTCCACGTCATCGACTTGCCGGTCGGCCAGATCAACCTGCGGTACGACGCTCACCTCAGCGACATCAGCGCACAACCAGAGCCGCAACGATTCGCGAGTAGCGATGAGGTGGAGTTGCTGACGTATCGGCGTCCGAGCCGGTTCTGCCCCTCGGACCGGCTCGTCGGATTCGCGACCGCCGAGCTCAGCCACCTGCCGCGAGGTCGCGAGCAGCTCGACGGACTCGTCGTGTGGGTCGCCCGCCGGCTCGCCTATGTGTCGGGGTCGAGCGGTCCGCTCGACACGGCGATCGAGACATTGCTTGCAGGCCAAGGTGTCTGCCGCGACTATGCCCATCTCGTCGTCGCCATGTGCCGCGCACTCGACATGCCAGCCCGGTGTGCGTCGGTGTACGCACCAGGACTGTGGCCGATGGATTTCCATGCGGTCGCCGAAGTGCACATCGACGGCAAATGGCACGCGGTCGACGCCACTTACCTTGCGCCGCGCCAAAGTTTGGTGCGCATCGCCACCGGGCGCGACGCCGCCGACACCGCATTTCTCACGACTGTCGGGGGCGACGTGGAGTTGCTTGAGGTCGTTGTGAAGGCCAGCACCGACGGGCTGTTGCCACGCGACTCGTTCACCGAACCGGTGCTATTGCGCTGAGTTCTGCCGAACTCGGCGCTGCTGGGCTGCGCGGCACCACGTCAGGATCCGCACGGCCGCTGCCATCACGAGGGCGGCCCGAATCTCGGTGCGAACGCCGCGCTGCGACTCGCGCTGGATCCGGATATGAAAGGCGTCGACCGGCCCCGGAAACGGCGAGCGCCCGAAGAACATCATGGCGGGCTTGTCGGAGTCGGGAAATGACGCGCCGAGCATGCCAGCCATCACGGCGAGCCTGCTCCGCTTCGGAGTCACGCGCATGACCACCGCCATCGTCGTCAACCCGCACAACCCGTCGACGATCGCGACCCGGCGAAACTGGTCGACGTCCTTGTTGCCCCAGTGCGGCACCGAGTCGAGCACGAAATGGCTGCCGATTGCGGTAACCGCCACGGCGACCGGACGCCGCGGTGCGACCAACCCGAGCACGGCGCCTGAGAGCACATGGTTGGTGATGAACATCCACCCAGCCTAGGACGGCGTCCGCAAGCGTGACAGTTGTTGACCCTTCGGGGAACAAGTGTCACGTAGCTCGGCGAACCGTCAGGTGGCTTGCGCCTGACCAGACGCGATCCGGCTCACGGTCAAGGCGGCCAGAATGATGACGCCATCGAGGAATTGGATCCAGTTAGCGCCGACGCCACCGAGGGTGAGCACGTTCTGCACGATGAACAGCAGCAAGATGCCGGTGAACGCGCCAAAGATGGTGCCGCGGCCGCCGTTCATGCTGATGCCGCCGATGACGCAACCGGCGAACACGGTGAAGATCCACCCGTTGCCGGACTGCTCGGCGACAGAGCCAAGGCGACCCGCGAGCAAGATGCCAGCGAAGGCGGCCAATGCGCTCGCGACGATGAACGTCGACCACACCACGCGACTAACTCGAATACCAGCCGCTTTGGCCGCGGCCGGGTTGCCGCCGATCGCGTAGAGCGAGCGGCCGACGCGGGTGTATCCGAGCACAATGATCCCGACGGCGAAGAGAAACAGCGAGACCCAGACCGAGGCAGGTAAGTTGAACCATTCCTTGGTGCCGAGGTAGGTCATCGACTTCGGGAGCCCAAAGAAGGTCTGCCCTTGGGATATGCCATTCAGAAGCCCTCGCAAGGTGATCAGCATGCCGAGAGTCACGATGAAGCCGTGCAGTTGGAATCGCACGATGAGCAGACCGTTCAGCACACCGATCGCGACACCGACGGCGAGCGCAATCGGGATCGCCCAACCACCGGGGAGCAGCAGACCTTCACCGTGATAGGGCGACTTCGGCAGGATGAGCCAGCACGCGACGCCAGGGGCGAGCCCAACGGTCGATTCCAGTGACAGGTCAAGTCGGCCGAGGATGAGGATCATCGCCTCACCGAGCACGACGAGCGAGATCTCCGACTGCTGCTGCAGAATATTCGTGAGATTCTGCCGGGTGAGGAAGACCGGGCTCACGTAGACGCCGATGGCCCCGATCAACAGGATGGCCGGGATCAGCGCAAGGTCGCGAAGCCGCGCGATGCGCAGGACCGAGGACCGCCTTCGCGGGTGGACCGCCGGCTGCCCACCCGGACCCGGCTGAGCGGATTTGACGGCAACGCTGCTGTCATCAGTCATGTTCTGATCCAATTCCTTCGGTCGCCGCAACCACGTCACCGTCTGTCCAGCCACGCGTGAACTCGATCGTGACCCGGCCGTGCAACATGACCAGCACCCGGTCACATGGCCGCAGGTCGTCCAGCTCATCAGAAACGATCACTACCGCCGTCCCGCTCGTTCTGACCTGATCGACGATGGAGATGAGGGTGGCTTTCGATCGGACATCCACTCCTGCGGTGGGATGCATCAGCACCAGCAAGGCGGGCTTTCGCGCCAGCGCTCGGCCCATCACGAGCTTCTGCTGATTTCCCCCGGACAAACTGCCGGCCAGCTGCTCGGGGCCACTCGCCACGAGAGACAGCTGTTTCATGGCGCTGCGCGCCACTTCGTCACGGCGACGGGGATTGATAAAGCCCCATTTACCGAGCTGATCGGAGATCGTCATGGTCAGGTTCTCGCCGACACTCAACAGGTCGACAAGCCCCTCGTGGTGGCGATCTCGGGGGACGAAGCCGATGCCGGCGGCCAGCGCGCTCGCGACGTCGCCTGGCCTCGGCCGGACGCCGTTGAGGGTGATCGTGCCGCTGTCGGCCTTGCGCAGCCCCACGATGGTTTCGGCGAGCGCGATGCGGCCGCTGCTGCCACTACCGGTGATGCCGATGACCTCACCCGGGCGCACTTCGAGTGACATGTCGGAGTAGGAGCCAGCCTTGCTGAGGCCGTCGATCTTCAGCACCGGCGCGCCGGCGCGAGTCTTGGATACGTAGTCGTCGGCCTGGAGGATCTCGGCCTCACCGGTCATCGCGGCCACGAGTTCGTCGCTGCTGAGGTCGGCGACCGGCGCGGTGACGATATGGCGTGCGTCGCGAAAGACTGTGACGGTCTCGCAGATCTCGTAGATCTCTTCGAGGTGATGGCTGATGTAGAGGAAGCTGACGCCCTGCGCCTGCAGCGCGCGCAACCGCCCGAACAAACGGGCCACCCCCTTGGCGTCGAGTTGGGCGGTGGGCTCGTCGAGGATCACGAACCGCGCACCGAACGACAGCGCACGCGAGATCTCGACCATCTGACGTTGCTCGACAGACAACGTGGAGGCCATGTTCGTGACGTCGACCGAGATTCCCCACTCGTCGACCATGGCTTGCGCTTGAGAGCGCATGACCTTCCAGTTGATCATCGCGCCTTTGGTCTGCTGCCGATTCAGGAACAAATTCTCGGCCACCGTGAGCGACGGAATGATCGTCGACTTCTGATACACACACGCAACCAGCCGACGCCAAGCGTCGCGGTTATACACCGGCGGCGCGGGCTCGCCGCGGAACTTGACCTCGCCGCTGTCAGGTTCCTGCAAGCCGGTGATGATCGACACCAGGGTCGACTTGCCGGCTCCGTTTCGGCCGACCAGCGCATGCGCGCCGCCGTCGCGAACGACGAGGTCGACTCGGTCTAACGCCGTCGTGGAACCGAACCTTTTGGTGATGTTCACGGCCTCGACGGGGGGTCGGACCCAAACTTCTGGATCCGACCCCCCAGCCGCGAGACTGTCCGTACTTGTCATTTCGACAGTTCCGTCTCTTACTTTCTTGTTGCGTTGTGGATCAGCGGGCGTTGCTCAGCTGGCGTTGTTACCCCAGAGCGTTGTGTCGGTCGAAGCAATCGACGTCACACCGTTGCCGAAGTCTCCAGCGGTTGCCGTAACGAGCGGAGCGCTCAACTGGTCTTCCAGGACGCCCGGGCGCACCTGAACGATATTGCTGTTGTGGTCCGTCGGGCCAACGGCGAACGTCTTGCCCGCAAGTGCCTGCTGTGCGTAGTAGATACCGTACTTGGCGTACTGGTCGGCCGGCTGCGAGACGGTCGCGTCGATGAGTCCCGACGCGATGTCCTGGAGTTCCTGCGGGACGCCGTCGTTCGACACGATGTAGACGTGTGCCGGGTCGGGAGCCTTCGCGGTCAGGTGAGCCTGGGCGAGCACCTGGATGGTGCCGGACAGGGCGAAACTGGACTCCATGTAGACGCCACGGATGTTCTTGTCCGCGGTCAGCGCAGTCTGGAGCTGGTTAGCCGCGGTCGGACCATCCCACTTGGACGGCTCGCCGTGCACCTTGATCTTCGGGAAGTTCTTCGCCATGCAGCTGGCGAAGGCGTCGGTGCGGTCGCGGCCGTTGATCGAGGCAGTGTCACCTTCGAGCATGACGACCGAGCCGGCGCCCTTCATCGAGGTACCCAGGAACTGGCATGCCTTCGTGCCGTACGCCACGTTGTCAGCGCGCACGACCATGTAGGTGTTGCCGGTGTCCGTGGCAGTGTCGACGCTGATGACCGGAATGTTCTTCGAGTTCAGGTCGGCGATCTCAGGACCGATAGCGGCGGTGTCCTGCGGCGCCATCACGATGGCCTTAGCGCCTTCGCCAAGCAGAGCCTGAACGTTCGCGATGAGGGTCTGGACATTGTTTGCCGAGTTGGTGGTCTTCAGGGTCGCGCCCAATGAGCTAGCGAACTTCGGCACGTAGCTGATGTAGGAAGCCCAGAAGGCAGTGTCGGAACGTGGGAAGTCGAGACCGATCAACCCCCCGCCGGCTGCCGCGGCCGGAGTCGACGCAGCTGCAGCCGGAGTCGAAGCAGCTGCAGCCGGAGTCGATGCGGCCGCAGCCGGGGTGGACGACGCGGCCGCGGCCGGGGTGGACGACGCGGCCGCAGCCGGGGTGGACGACTTCTTGCTGCTACACGCACTGGCAAGCAGAACTGCCGCGGCTACGACCGCTGACACCTGCAGCCCCTTGTTGAACTTCACGTTCTCTCCTTAGGTGGTACGGGTGGTGATACGGCGAGCCGCGCCCGGGTCGGCCGGGCGCGGTAGTGCACAGGTCGTACGCGTACGGGCGAGGTGGGTTCGCGGGGTCAAAACCGGGACCGTTCTCGCCATCGCCGGTGAAGGACAACTGATTAGACCTTTGATGTTTGCCCCTGTTATAACGTGGTGCGACCGGCGTGTAAACACTTGAGACCACACCGTTATAGACCTAAACATATGACGACTATCTGGTTTCCTTCGCACGCTCTCAAGGCCGCCGAAACCGCTGAAACGTCGACTTGACTCCGGGTTGACCGTTGCTAGGCCGTCCCTTGCCGGTGATATGACCTTTGCTCGACCTGCTGGACAGCGTCGTCGTCTAGGCATAGCATCGCTAGGTATGAGAAACGATCAACTCAAGGGACACCTCGACCTGCTGCTGATGCAGGTCGTCGACGACGAGCCGGCGCACGGCTACCAGATCGTGTGCGCGCTGCGCGAGCGCAGCGACGGCATGTTCGATCTCGCCGAAGGCACCGTCTACCCCGCGCTGCATCGGCTCGAGCGCCAAGGCATGGTTGCCAGCGACTGGGATGAAAGCGGCCCGCGGCGGCGGCGGGTATACCGGATGACCCACGACGGGCGCACTGCCTTGCGCGCACAGCGCGCCGAGTGGACGCAGTTCGCCCGCGGCGTCGGCGGCGTACTAGGGGTGAGCACATGAGCCCGCGCTCCGACGTCGTCGAGAACTACCTCGACGAACTGCTCGCCGGCTTGCGTGGCAACGCCGCCGCCGTCCGCCGCATGCTGACCGAGACCGAGGAGCATCTTTACGCGGCGATCGAGGCCGACGTCGCACGTGGGATGGATCCGGAAGACGCGGCGCAGCAGGCGATTGCCCGATTCGGCGCACCCGATCGAGTGGCCCGGGCGTGGAGTGCCAGCGCACCGCCGGAACCACTCGCGGCGTTCGCACGCCGGGTGGTCGGCCAGCTCATTCCGCTCGGCGGCGTCGGCCTCGTGGCGATCGGCATCAGCGGAGTACTGGCTCGCCTGATGACGGCACTGTGGGGTCGCTCGTTCGTGTTCGCCGATCCACCGGGCGCCCGCTACTCGGCGTCCGACTGCCAGTACTGGCTCAGCCTGCGCCCGAACTCTGGAAGCTGCGCGAACGCCTACCTCGCCGAGGCGGTAGCTGACGGCCTCCAAGCCCGCTACGTCGCCGGCATCCTCGGGTTGATCACGCTCGCAATCGTCGCCATTCGTCGCCGTCGCCGTGGGCTCCCCGTGCTGATGGCTCCCCCGGTGCTGACCTCGTTCACCGGAGCCGCTCTCTTCCTGGCGGCTACCGCTGCGCTGATCGGCCTCGGCACCGACGCGATGCGGATCTCCAGCGGCAACGGTGCCGGCCAATGGCTGTCGGGCGCAGTGATCGCTTTCCCGGTCGCGATCGCTTACGGCGTGGCGTTCCTGCGGTCGGGACGGCGCGCTCCGCTGCCGGGCTGACCACGCTGGATGTCGTTGCGAGCAACCGCAAGATAACCGACTAGAACGACGATGGCGGCCGTCGCGATCACGGCGACCCGTCCGTCACCGAAGCCGAGACCCGACAGCTTTCGCGACTTGCCGAACCAGTCGGCGAGCGATGCACCCAGTGGTCGGGTCAAGACATAAGCCCACCAGAAGGCGACAACGGCGTTGAGTTTGAAGCGCCACCACGCGACCGCCGGCACCACCATCAACCCAGCAAACAAGACGGCGGACGAGAAGTATCCGAGGTGCATCGTGCGGGCCGTCAGATCACCTGCGGCGGTACCCAACGCGAACGTGGCGAGGACGGTCAGCCAGTAATACACCTCGCGCCGCGTCGTCACGATGCTGTGAATCGACAGCGTCCGTTCCTGCTTGTTCCACAGGTAGAAGACGACTGCGAGCACCACCGCGTAGAAGATGGTCGAGCCGATGTAGGGCACGCCGAAGCTTTTGTGCAGAACGTCGGCAGCCATGGTGCCGAACACGGCCACCATCATCACCGCAAACCAATACGCAGCCGCGATATACCGACGCACTCGAAACTGGATCCAGAGCGCGATGGCGAATCCGAAAAACCCGATCGCGGCCGCCACCACGAGGTTGCCGGCGACCAGATAGTCGGACGTCGCCTCCCCTGTGCCGGTGGTCAGCAGCTTGATGACCCAGAACAGCACACCGATCTCCGGCACCTTGGCCGCAAGCGGCTCTCGCAAAGGACTCATTCGCGCGGCGGCAGACAACGCAATCTCCTCTTTCGGTTTGGGCGCAGCGTCGGGTCGGGTCAGGACGGGCGCACGAGTCGGTTCTCGTAGGCGAACACGACTGCTTGCACGCGGTCGCGCAGCTGAAGCTTCGCCAACACCCGGCCGACGTGTGTCTTCACGGTGGCTTCAGACAAGCTGAGCCGGGCGGCGATTTCCAGGTTGCTGAGTCCGAGCGCAACCTGCCCGAGTACTTCACGTTCGCGGTCGGTCAGTAGCGCGAGGCGCGTATCGGGGTCTCGTGCCGAGTCTGGATCGGGCAAGTGCCCGGCGAAGGTCTCGAGGAGCCGACGGGTCACCCGCGGCGCGACGACCGCGTCGCCGGTCGCGACAGACCGAATCGCCGACACCAACTCAGCGGGCGGCACATCTTTCAGCAGGAAGCCGCTTGCACCGGCACGCAGACCGGCGAACGCGTGCTCGTCAAGGTCGAACGTGGTCAAGATGAGCACCCGACAGTTCGGGTAGCGCTCTGTGATGGCGCTGGTGGCCGCAATGCCGTCGGTGCCAGGCATCCGCACATCCATGATGACGACGTCCGGCAAGAGCTCCCCGGTCTTGCGGATCGCGTCGTCGCCGTTGCTTGCCTCGCCGACAACCTCGATGCCGTCGTGCGCATCGAGCACCATCCGAAAACCGCTGCGCAACAACTCCTGATCATCGACCAACAGCACGGTGATCGTCATGGCGCGCTCGTACCGAGATCGAATCGGCCGCCCACGCGCCAGCCTCGACCAACCCGCGGGCCGGCTTCGACCATGCCGCCGTACATCGACGCTCTCTCCCGCATGCCATTGATGCCGTGACCGTCAGTGCCGAGCGACGGCGGCCTACTCGCCGCACCGTCGTCGACGATCTCGACTTCGAGCTGGTTGTCGGCGAACCGCAGGCGCACAGTTGCCGACCGCGCGTCGACAGCGTGCTTCAACGTATTCGTCAGTGCCTCCTGAACCAACCGGTACACGGTCAGCTGCAAACCCGGGGTCAACGCCGGCAGCCTTCCCTCGGTGACGAGCTCGCCGCGCAAACCGACGAGCCGCACCTGAGCGAGCAGCTGATCGAGGTCGACGAGTCCAGGTTGCGGCTCCAACGCGGCAGGCAGGTCTTCACGCAGGACGCCGAGAAGCCGGCGCATCTCGGTCAGTGCCTGCCGACCGGTAGCCGAGACCTGGTTCATGGCCGCCGCGGCTCGCTCTGGATCATCTTGCGTCGTGAACGCAGCGCCATCGGCGAGGGCGATCATCACCGACAAGTTGTGGGCGACGATATCGTGCATGTCACGGGCGATCCGCGCGCGTTCCGCCGCGGCGACAAGCTGCGCTTGCTGATCGCGTTCGAGTTCGAGTCGAGCGGCGCGGTCTTCGACAGAGGCAAGGTAGGCGCGCCGCGTTCGCATCGTCGTACCGATGAAGAAGGCAGCCGTCGTCATACCTGACAGCAGGACGAAGAACAACCAGGCGGTATGACCAGGCACCCATCGGATGGTCGCGAGGAGTACGCCTAGCTCGAGGACCGCGGCTGCGGCCGCCGTCCGCCTCAGACTTTCGCGGGCGGCCACGGTGTAGAACGCGACGAGCAACGCGACGTCCGCGAGGTAACGATCGTTGGTCAGCCACTGACCGAACGCGACGGCAGCGACGACGGCGAAGGTCTGTATCGGCCAACGCCGGCGCCACACCAACGGAAGGCAAAGCGCCACATCGAAGAGCAAGCCGAGGGCAACGTAGTGCTGGGTGGGGCGAATGGTAAGGACGCTCGGCAAGCCCAGTAACGCGACACCCAAGGCCAAGCAGACGTCGACGAAATCTGCTGACCCTTGAGTGTGGGTCTGGAGTCGCAGCATCGTCGACGTCTGGATTGGTGTTGGCGTCACAAGGTCAACGGTAGGCCCGTCGGCGAGCGCACGTTCATGAACTGTCGAACTCAAGCGTCACGGCGCCTGAGCATGAAGGCCCCGGCCGCGATCGCGGCGAGCGCGTAGAGGCAGAACACCCCAAGGCCAGCCCACGGCGAGAGTGCGGTGGGATCGTGCACCGTTGTCATGATGCTGGTGCCGGCAGGCATCGGCAGGACCTTCTGGACGTGGGTCGCCCACGAGTTCGGCAGCGCCTGCGCAAGGACGGGCAAGATGAGCAGCAGGCCGAACAACGCGGCGATGGCCCCGGCAGTGTTGCGAATCAGGAACCCAAGACCGATGCCCAGAAGCGACAGCACCGACAAGTACAGCGCCGCACCGATCACCGCTCGAACCGCGCCCGGTGTCGACAGGCTCGCTTGGTAGTGCGAACTCGAGAGCGCCGCCTGGCCGAGTTCGAAAGCGATGAACGCACTGATGCCCATCGCCACGAATACGGTCGCCGCGAACACCACAAGTTTCGCCCATAGCACCGGAAGTCGGCGCGGTACGGCCGACATCGTGGCCCGGATCATGCCGGTGCTGTATTCACCAGTTACCGCCATGACTCCGAGGACGCCGATCGCCAACTGGGCCAGGTAGACGCCGCGCAGACTCACCTGGGTCGGGTCGAGGAAGTGCGCTTGGCCCGGTGGGATCTGCTTCCAGTCGTGCACCCGAAACGAAGAGAAGAGGACGCCGAGGCCGATGATGAAGCCGGCGGCAGCAAGGAAACTCCAAAACGTCGAACGCAACGACCGAAGCTTGATCCACTCGGATTTGATGGCCCGCAGCTGCGTGACGCCGTCCGTGCTTTCGCCGGTGCCGACCGTGCGGGGCGCGAGTGTTGCCGATGTCATGACGAACTCCTTCCGGCAAGCGCGAGGCCGCCTTCAGCTTGATCGGGCGTGGCGAACTCCACGGAGTCGCGGGTGATCTCCATGAACGCCTCTTCGAGCGAGGCTTGTTGCGGCGTCAACTCGACGAGCGCGATGCCGGCCCGCGCGGCGACCGCACCGATGTAACCGGAGTCGACCCCGCTGACCTCCAAGACGTCGTCACCGTGACCGCTCACCACCACCTCGTCGCCGCTCAGCAACCCGCGTAGTTCGGCGGCCCGCGGCGTCCGCACTCGGACCCGGTTGCGCGAACCCATCGACATCAACTCGGGTACCGAAACGTCGGCGATGAGCCGACCGCGGCCGATCACAATGAGGTGCGAGGCCGTCATCGCCATCTCACTCATGAGGTGCGACGACACGAAAATGGTGCGGCCTTCCGCAGCGAGCGACTTCAGCAAGTTGCGAATCCACAAGATGCCTTCAGGGTCGAGTCCGTTCACCGGCTCGTCGAGGATCAAGGTGCCGGGGTCACCGAGCAACGCAGACGCGATGCCGAGGCGCTGGCCCATCCCGAGGGAGAATCCACCGGCCCTCTTGCGGGCGACCTCAGTGAGGCCAACCAGATCGATGACCTCTTGCACCCTGCGGTCGGAGATGCCGGTCGTCGCGGCGAGCGCGAGCAGGTGACTGCGTGCCGATCGACCCGTGTGAATTGACCTGGCTTCGAGCAAGGCCCCGACCTCGCGCAAGGGAGCACGTTGATCGGCGTAGCGCTTGCCGCCGATCGTCGCCGTGCCCGCGGTCGGGGCATCGAGGCCGAGGATCATGCGCATCGTGGTCGACTTGCCGGCGCCGTTCGGCCCTAGGAAGCCGGTCACGATGCCGGGCCGGACGGTGAAGCTCAAGTCATCGACCGCAACCTTGGCGCCGTAGCGCTTGGTGAGTCCACGTGCCTCGATCATGCGGTCCTCCAGCGTCGTCGCGCCGCACTCGGCGTCATGACCACGCTAGGGAACGGCGAGCGCTCACCTCGACCGCCGCAAGGCCCATCTTGAAGCGGCCGCGCGTCATCCCTGCGGCGTACCCGCCACTCTCAGCACACCGCGATCGGCCTCATTCAGTCTGCCGGGGACCTCGCCGGAACGGCCAGCAGCAATCGGATCCAGGCGTCGGCGAGCCAGTCGCCGAAACGTTCAGGTTTCCACCCGCGTTGCTGCACGAGCAGCACCCAGTATTCGGCCGCGTTCATGCTCCAGATGACGTCAGCAACGTCGTCGTCGGATAGATCCGCACGCAGCTCGCCAGTCTGTCGGAGGTCGGCGGCGAACTCGCGCATGTTGCGCGCCCGCCGCTCGCTGATCTCGGTCAAGAGCGCGGCGCACGCCGGATCTCCCACAGCTGCGTCGCGGAGCGCGACGAACACCGGCGCGAGTCGTACCTGAATCTTCACGATGGCCGCCGCGTAGATCGTGAGCTTCTCGCGCGCGGTAGCCGCCGAGCGGATCGCCACGACATACTCTCGCTGCTGGGCGACCACCGCATGATCGGCACCCGATAGCGACGTCTCGACAAGTTCGCGCAGCACGACTGGCTTGCGGCCGACAGCCGCGTAAACGGTGTCCACCGAAACGTAGGCCTTGGGCAATGGGCTCGCTCTTCGAGCGCTTGATCAGCGGCGACGAATCCGGCGATCAACTCGGCGCCTCGATCGTCACCCAGCCACCAGGCGTCGCGACGCCCTTACATACGCACTCCCATGAGGCCGAGGCGTTCTACCTGCTCGAGGGCACGATGACCTACCGCGCCGGCGACGAGATCTTCCACCTGAGCACGGGCGACTTCATCTACCTCCCGCTGGGGCTCCCCCACGCGTTCCGTATCACCGGCGATGCACCCGCTAAGTTCCTCGGGCTCACCGTCCCGGGTCATCTCCTCAGCCTCTACGACAAGGTCGGCATGCCTGCCGGCGACCGTCGCCTACCCGGCGCAGACGGACCTTCGATATCGGAAGAGATCGCGCGCTGGAACGAATTCGGGCCCGAATACGGCCTCACCGTGGTCGGACCGCCGATACCCGAAGGCGCGTAACTTCAGCCTGCCTAACCTCAGCCCGCGTAACCTCAGCCCGCGAGGCCGAGGTCGGAGCGAATCCAGTCGAGGGTCTTCGCGAGCCCACTGGCGAGGTCGACCTGCGGCGTCCAGCCGAGCCCGACACCCGCAGCTGCCACGTCGAGAATGATCGCCTGCAACTCACCGAGTCGCGCCTCGGCCAACCGCGGATCATCGGCTGCGCCGGCGATGCGAGCGACTTCGGTGTGCAGCTCGCGAACCGACGTCCCGACGCCGGTGCCGATGTTGAAGCGCCACCCGTCGCCGTCCGTGCCGACCGCACGTGCGAACGCGTCGACGACATCGCCGACGAAGACGTAGTCGCGGACGGCGGATCCGTCGCCGTAGATCGCGGCTTGCTTTCCTTGCAGCAGCGCACTGCCGAAGATCGCGATCACGCCGGCCTCGCCGTGCGGATCTTGGCGAGGCCCGTACACGTTCGACAGCGCGAGCGCGGTCACTTGCAAGCCGTAAAGCGCGCGGTACATCGACAGGTAGACCTCGCCGCACACCTTCGACGCCGCGTAGGGCGAGAGCGGATTGACCGGTACCGACTCATCGACCGGCAGGTTCTCGGGCTCGCCGTAGATCGAACCGCCGGACGACGTGAACACGACCTTGCGCACACCGCTGCGCCGCGCCGCTTCCAGCACATTGATGGTGCCGAGCACGTTGAGTCGCGCATCTTCGACGGGATCTTGAACACTAATGCGGACGTCGATTTGCGCCGCGAGATGGCACACAGCCTCCACATCGGCTGCCGCAACGACGTCGGCCAGTTTCGGATCGGTGATGTCGGCCTCGACGAAGGTGAAACCCCCGTGCGCATCGGCCTGGGCTAGGTTGGCAAGCTTTCCGCGCGACAAGTTGTCGACTCCGACGACGACATGACCGTCGGCGAGCAGCCGATCGACGAGATTGGAACCAATGAATCCGGCCGCGCCGGTGACAAGAATGCGCATGCCACCATGCTAGTGATCAACCCCGCCGCAAATCGGCAGTTCTCCAACATTGGCAAGCAATTTAGAAAAGTGCGCGGCTCAAAGCGGTGCGGGCTGCCGGGATCGACGGATCGTCAGGACCGGCCGCATCGAACAAGCCGAGCAGGTGCAGTCGTGCGCGATCCCGCTCGGCTCCTGACGTGCGCGCGACCACGGCGACCAACCGCGCGAACGCTTCGGCGACAAGGCCTTCCAGCATGTCGACATCAGCCGCCGCGAGCTGGGCATCGAGGTCATCGGGGTTTGCTTCCGCCGCGGCCCGCGTCGCGGGCGGGTCGAGCTGCTCAGCCCTTTTGAATAGTCGGACGCCGGCCAGCGCGCCCTGTGCCAACTGGTCAGCCGGTGCGTTCGCCAGGATCGCTTGGTACGCACGCTCGGCGGTGTCGTAGTCGCCGCTCTCGAAGGCAGCCGCCGCTTCGATGAACTCAGGCCCGAGCGGAACCTCGGCAGGCTCCCCGTCCGCACCCGCGCGACCGCTGGTGGCCGCGAGCAAATCGCCGACCCAGCCGCGCACCTCCGGCTCGGGCACCGCGCCGGTGAACTCGCCGACGATGCTGCCCTGCCACACGGCCTTGACCGCCGGAATGCCCTGCACACCTGCGGCCGCCGCGAGTCTCTGGTTGGTGTCGACGTCGATCTTCGCCAGCACCCACGAACCGCCCGACTCAGCAGCGAGCTTCTCGAGGATCGGGCTCAGCTGCTTGCATGGTCCGCACCACTCAGCCCAGAAGTCGATGACGACAGGAACGGTCATCGACCGGTCGATCACGTCGGCCTGGAAGGTGGCCTCGGTGACATCGATGACCGCCGAAGGCGCCGCAGAAACCGCTACGTCCTCGGGGGTCGGCGCTGCACCGGGTGCCGGCGGCGGGCTAGGCGGGCGCTTCACAAGCGAATCCAGCGAGACAGCACCGGCGAATCTGGGCGAGTAGTTCATGTGTCCATCATCCCCGACCGTTCGTACTGACGTGAACAGGCCCACCGCGACCTCGACCGCATCGGACTGCGCGACGCCCGCTCGGCCGGGCTTGGTCCCGACGACAGTCGAGGCGGCCGTTCAGCCGGACCACCAGACTGCCGACCACATACTCGACAAACCGCGCAGCTTCGAGCGAACCGAAAGGCGAGTCAACGTCGTGACCGGCCGGAAGAACTCGATGCGTGATCGATACAAGCAGACGAGGGCGAGCGTTCGGACGGTCCGCTACGGCGGCTGGGCCTCGACTCCCATCGAGCCTGAACTCGTTGCGCAGGTTGCTGCCCACGCGCTGTCCGAAGCGACGGTCGTGATCGAGTCCGCGCCAGACTCGACTGCGGAACAGCTGCCCTCCGTCGCCGTCGTGATGTGCGTCTGGAACAGGATCGATCGGACGACGAACCTGTTGCGTGGCCTGGCGGAGTCCAAAGGCGTTCGTGCCGACGTCTATCTGTGGAACAACAGCGCCGACGCCGCTGCCGGCCTCACCGAAGACCTGTTGAGCTGCCCTGACGCACTACCGCGGGTGACGCTCGCGACCAGCGAGCTAAATATCGGCGGGTTCGGTCGATTCCACTGGGCTCGGTCGCTAGCAAAGGACTATCGATCGGTGGTGTTCATCGACGACGATCAACTGGTCGACCCGTTCTCATTGAAAGCCCTCGTCGATGAGTGGATGCCCCACACCTTACGGTCCGTCTGGGCTTACAAATTCGGCAACCGATTCGACTATTGGTATCGCACCCAGGTCGGACCTGGCGATCGGGCGATGTACGCCGGAACGGGAGGCATGGTCGCCGACTCCACGATCTTCTGCGACGAGGGATTGTTCGACTGCCCCCCACGCTATTGGTTTATCGAAGACCTCTGGCTGTCGCACTACGCGGAGACCGTTCGGGGATGGCCGATCTTTCGGAGCGAAGCCGAAATCGGCATGCTTCTTGATGGCAAGGATCAATATCACTCCTTGGTCCATGCCAAGAACGAGTTCTATCGCGAGCTGAACAAGGATGGTCGTTGGTTCGACATGTCGCGCTGAGCCCGCCCTCCAGGGAGCAGTTCTTCGAGTGCGGCGGAAGCGATTGGGCGACTGAGGAAGTAGCCCTGTCCCATCGGGCAGCCGAGGCTGGTGAGAAGTTCGAGTTGTTCGAGGTCCTCGATCCCTTCGGCGATCACCGGAAGGGAAAGATTGTCGGCGAGGCCAAGAATGCCCTCGAGCATCGGTGCCGACGGAGTACCTGATGCCTGTCCCGAGACGAAGGACCGGTCGATCTTGAGGATGTCGACAGGCAGCGTGCTCAGTGTGCTGAGCGAGGAGAACCCGGTACCGAAGTCATCGATCGCAATCCGCGCGCCAAGACCCTTGAACGCGTGAAGCGCGGCGATACCACCGCTGGTTTCGGCCGTCAGCGCAGTTTCGGTGATCTCAAGCACGAGGTGGCTCGCCTCAGTGGTGGGGTCAGCCAGCACCTGCCGAAGCGCTTCGATGGCGTTGGTATCGCCCAATTGGAACGGGGACAGGTTGATCGAGATCCACAGGTCGGAGCAGCCGGCGATGGTCTGCCGCCACGCAGCACCCTGGCGCGCCGCGCTTTGGAGCACCCATAAGCCCAGAGCGCAAATGTCCCCAGTTTCTTCCGCGAGGGCAATGAATTCGAGCGGTGGTAGCAGACCGCGGGTGGGATGTTCCCAGCGCACCAGTGCTTCGGCACCGAGGATGTGGCCCGTTGCGAGGTCGATGACTGGCTGGTAGTCGAGGCGCAGCTGGCCGGACGCGACGGCCAAGGCGAGGTCGGCCTTGAGGGCGGAGCGGCCGACGAGGGAGTCGTGCACTTCGGCATCGAAGAGCTGGAAACGGTTCTTGCCGCTGCCCTTGGCCATGTACATCGCGAAGTCGGCGTTGCGCAATAGCTCCGCTGCGTCGGTGGTGGCCGGAAGTCGGACAGCAGCGCCGATGCTCACCGACACGACAAGACTGACGCCGTTGAAGGTGAACGGCTCGTGCAACGCGCTAAGAATTCGCTCCGCGACGGTCTCTGCGGCCGCGCCGGCGTCGTTCGACACCACCAGTATCGCGAACTCGTCCCCACCCATGCGGGCGACCGAATCCTGCGGCCGGACGCAGTCGCTCAGTCGGGTCGCCAACTGGATCAGGAGAACGTCGCCGCCCTCGTGGCCGAGTGAGTCGTTGACCTCCTTGAAGTCGTCGACGTCGATGAACAGCACGCTCTCCTGTTCGGCCCTACGTTCGGTGCCCGGGCCAAACGAGGTGGAGAGCCGCTCGGTCAGCGACGCGCGATTCAGCAGGCCGGTCAACGAGTCGCGGGTGGCCCGAAACGTCAGGGCGACATGACTTTCGCGCAGCGCACCGGCCATGCCGTTGAACGCACCGGCCAACTCGCCAAGCTCATCACTTCGGGCAATCTCGATGCGATGGTCGTATTCACCGGCCTGCAGCTTCAAAACCCCTTGATGCATGGTCGTCACCGGTCGTAGCAGGTCTCGTATCATTCGTCGTCGGTAGTAGACCGTCACGCCTAAGGCCAAACTGAACAGACAGATGAGCGCGATGATCAGCATCCGCTCGAGGTCGCCCGCGTGCGCGAGGCCCCGGTCCATCGCATCGAGGGAAGGCCCCTCCAGGCTGCCCAACAACGCTCCGACACCGTCGGAAGCCGCGCCGTAGAGCGGGTTGTCGGTCGCGTGGTTGCCGTGAAGAGTCTGAACCTGGGTTCCCCACAGCCCGTACGTAGTCAGACCGCTTTGCCACAGCAGTTGTGCCTTCACCACGGTGGCCTGCATCCCGTTGTCGACCGGGAAGACTGATCTCGCGTGGTCGAACAACACCGAGATCGTCTGCTGCTGTTGCACAAACGCTACCCGGTCGACAGTCTCGTCGCTCAATAACTTGTGCGCGACTTCTTCGTGCGCCACCACGTCACTGCTCAGCGTTGCCACTGTGACGGATTCGACGTGCAGCTGACGTGTCGTGGACCGCACCTGATCGACGAGCCCGCGGACCCCGACGATGGTTGCGACCGCCGACACAAGCAACAGCACCAACATGATCGCGAAGGCTCGAGACCATTCCCGCCGAAGGCTCCGCCGTCTCGTCGACCCATCGGCTACCGAGGCTGGGACACCCATCGAGAAAACCTGCCTCCAGAAGAGTTGCGACGACTGTCGTCTCCACCCAATCGGCCACCCGCAACAGGATCGAAGGACTTAAGCCCGGCGCCTGCCCTTCAGATGCCGGCGGGCTCGGTGTAGGCCCCCCACTCAGCGACGAGCAAGCCGCAGATCTCCCCAAGCGTTGCCTCGGCCCGGGCCGCGACAAGCATCGGCTCCACCATGTTGCCGTCGCCGCGTGCCACCTCGAGCAGATGATGCAGTGCCGCATCGACCGCACCCTGATCACGAGCCGCCCGACGCGCCGCCAGCACCGCGCACTGCTCCCGCTCGACATCGTGCGACACCCGCATGATCTCCAGCGGCGGTTCGACCGCATCGGTGTAGGCGTTCACGCCGACAACGACGCGCGCACCGGTTTCGAATGCCTCCTGTTGCTCATACGCGGCCTGCGCGATGTGCCCGGTGAACCAGCCGTCCTCGATGCCACGCAAAATCCCGGGCGTCATGCCGACCGCGCCAGAACCACCGAGCGCTTTGATCTGAGCAAAAATGGCTTCCGCCTCGACCTCGATCTGGTCGGTCAGCGCCTCGACGAACCACGAACCACCGAGTGGGTCGACGACGTTGGTCACGCCGGTCTCCTCCATCAACACCTGCTGCGTACGCAGGGCAATGGACGCCGCGCGCGAGCTCGGCAACGCCAGCACCTCATCCAACGCGTTGGTATGCAACGAGTTCGTCCCACCCAATACCGCCGCTAGCGCTTCGATAGCAGTGCGCACCACGTTGTTGTCAGGCTGCTGCGCCGTCAAGGACACGCCCGCCGTCTGGGTGTGAAACCGCAGCCACTGCGCGCGCTCCGACTTCGCGCCGTACACGTCGCGCATCCACCGCGCCCAGATGCGCCGCGCTGCTCGGAATTTCGCGATCTCCTCGAAGAAATCTATGTGCGCGTCGAAGAAGAACGACAACTGTGGCGCGAACACCTCGACGTCCAAGCCGCGTGAAAGTCCTAGCTCGACGTATGCGAAACCGTTCGCCAACGTATACGCCAGTTCTTGAACCGCAGTCGAGCCAGCTTCCCTGATGTGATAACCCGACACCGACAACGGCTTGTAGTCCGGCATCTCGCGCGCGCAGAACTCCATCAGGTCACCGATCAAACGCAGATGCGGCGCGGGAGTGAACAGCCACTCCTTCTGCGCGATGTACTCCTTGAAGATGTCGGTCTGCAACGTGCCGTTCAGCACGCCGTGCGCGACTCCCTGCCGTTCGGCCGCGACCACGTACATGCAGAACACCGGCACCGCCGGACCGCTGATGGTCATCGACGTCGTCACGTCGCCGAGCGGGATGCCGTTGAACAGCACCTCCATATCGGACGCCGAGTCGATGGCGACCCCGCAATGCCCGACTTCTCCACGTGCGTGCGGGTCGTCGGAGTCGCGACCCATCAAGGTAGGCATGTCGAACGCCACCGAAAGACCGCCACCGCCGGCGTCCAAGATCATCCGGTAGCGCTCGTTGGTTTGAGCGGCGTTGCCGAAACCGGCGAACTGGCGGATCGTCCATGGCCGACCGCGGTAGCCGGTCGAGTAGAGCCCACGGGTGAACGGGAACTCACCAGGGCGACCGATCCGGGCGAGAGCCGGATCGTCCGCGGCGGCGCCGGTTGGGCCGTAGACCGGCTCGAGCGGCAGCCCGCCCAGTGTCGACCGCGGGGCGATGTCCGAAACGTCCACATTTACCTCCGAATCCTCTTCCCTTGATAGTAGGACGTCCGACTATCGATAACAGCTGCACATTTCGCCCATCTGGCCGCGAAAGCCGACGCCGTTTGCGCGGTCCCACGGCCGGTTGGACCGTCGTCCCCGCGGATGGAGCAGCCGCGCTACGGGGGCCACCCGAGCGTGCCGAGGAGTGGGGAACGTTGGAATTGTCCCGGCAGGAGAGAACCGTTGATCGCGGCACTGGCCCGCAGACAGCCAGGCGAGCCCACCACGGGCCGCTTGCAGGGCCGCCGCATGCTGTCGCGCCGCATGATTGCGCGTGCTGTCGCGATGGTGATGGCGGTCTCGAGCAGCGGCGTGTTCATCGCGGGCGCGTCGGGCTCGGCCCACGCCGCGATCACCGCCCCGTTCATCCAGGTCTTCTCGGCCGACACCACCGGCAGCGTCCAGATCCGCGGCAACACGATCCTGAGCTGCGAGGACGCCGCGACCACTTGCGCTGCGGCCCGTGCTCAGCTCAACCAGAACGACAACTCCTACTTCATGAACTACGTCGACGTCGACAGCGACGCGACGACGTTCGACTCGTCGAGTTCGACGGTGAACATCCCGGCCGGTGGCTCGGTTCTCTTCGCGGCACTGGTGTGGGGCGGCAACACCGTCGCGGGCGCGGTACCCGCGAATACTGCAGCGTTCGGCGGTGGCGCCGCGGCGAACTCCCCGACGCCGGCGAATGCGGGCCAAGTCAAGCTGATGGTTCCGGGATCGGGCACCTACACCACCGTGACGTCGACGCGTACCAGCTTCCTTTCCGGGAGCACCGGAAACTATCAGGGTTACGCCAACATCACCTCGGCAGTGCAAGCAGCCGGCAACGGCTCGTACACGGTCGCGAATGTGCAGACCGCAACCGGTGAGAACATCCAGGGCGGCTGGGCACTGGCGATCGCCTACTCCAACCCGACCGACCCGCCGCGCGACCTCACGGTCTTCAGCGGGTTCGGCACCGTGGGTGCGGGCGGCGTCGTCGACATCCCGGTCAGCGGATTCAAGACGCCGCCGAGCGGTGCCGTCACGACAACGCTCGGCTCGATCTCCTACGAAGGCGACGCGGCGTCTGTTGGCGATCAGATGCAGCTCGGCAACACCGTTGCGACTTTGCAGAACGTCACCGACGCGTTGCACCCGGTCGCGAACACGTTCACCGCGGTCATCAGCGACCTCGGCGTCGACTCCTCGACCCGCAATCCGAAGTACCTCAACCAACTCGGCTTCGACGCGGCCACGTTCAACGTCAACGGCTTCCTCGCCAACAGCTCGACCACTGCCGACATCCGCCTGACGTCGGCAGCGGGTGGTGGCGAGACCTACTACCCCGGGGTGATCACCTTCGCCACCGACCTGTACTCCCCCGACATCTCGGCGACAAAGTCAGTTGCCTTGGTAGCAAAAGGCGCCGGCAACACCCAGGCCGGTGTCGTCGAGCCGGGCGACACCTTGCGGTACACGATCAACGCCACCAACAACGGGCAGGACGCCTCGGTCGGCACGGTACTCACCGATGCAATACCGACCGGGACGACGTACCTGGCCGGCTCCCTCACGTCGGGCGGTACAGCGCTCACTGACACGACCGGTGACGACGCCGGCAGCTACAACGCCGGGACCAACAAGCTGACCGTCAATGTCGGCACCGGCGCGACCTCCGCTCTCGGCGGCACGGTCAACGTCGCGGCATCGATCGCCACGATCACGTTCAACGCGGTGGTCAACGCCAACATCGCGGACGGCGCATCGATCCCCAACACCGCATCGCTGGCCTACAAAGGCAACCAGACCGGCGTCGCAGTGGCCGGCGCGAGCAACGCCGTCACGACACCCGCTGTGCGGCACCACAGCGCCTTGGCCATCACCAAGACCGCGAACCTCACCCGAGTGCAGAAGGCTGCGGCGACGCCGGTCACCTACACGCTCACGGCCACCAACTCGGGGCCCTACAACGACCCCGGCGTGACGGTCACTGACACGCTCCCGACCGGCGCGGTCGTGGTCTCGGCAACACCGAGCTCCGGCACCTGCACAACCCCAGCAGGTTCGGTGGTCTGCGCTATCGGCGCGCTCGCCAACGGCGGCACCGCGACCGTCGCCGTCACGGTAATCCTCGACTCGACCACCGACCCGGCCACCGACACGGCAACCATCGCCGGCACCAACACCGACGGCAACCTCAGCGACAACACCGCGTCGGTCTCGACCGTCGTCAACACCGCACCCGTCGCGCACCCCGACTCGGCAACGACATCTGGCGGTACGGCGACGATCGCGGTGCTGGCCAACGACACCGATGCTGACGGCGACCCGCTGACGACGTCCGCCGGCTCGACGGCTCCGACCAGGGGCACCATCGTCGTCAACGCGAATACCACGATCACCTACACCGCGTCACCCGGGCAGGCCGGCACCGACACCTTTAGCTACCTGGCGTCCGACGGCCGCGGTGGCTCCTCGACCGCAACCGTGACGATCACGATTCCGGACGCACCGCCGGTGGCCGTCGCCGATGCGGCGACCACCACGCCGGGTCAGCCCGTCATCGTGATCGTGCTGAGCAATGACACCGACCCCAACATCCCGACGTCCGGCCAGGTCTTGTCGGTCAGTGCGATCACCCAGCCCGCAGGCAGCACAGGAACAGTCACGACGAACGGCTCGACGGTCACGTTCACGCCGTCCGGCACATTCGTGAAGGGCTCGACGTCGTTCAGCTACACGGTCAGCGACGGTGCCGGCGGCACCGCGATCGGGGCCGTCACCGTAACGATTCCGAACATCGCGCCGGTCGCAGCCGACGACACCGCGACGACGCCGTACATCACCCCGGTGACCGTCAATGTGCTGGCCAACGACGCCGACGCGAACGGTGATCCGCTCACTGTCACCGCCGTGACGGGCGCGAGTCACGGCAGCGCCGTCATCACCGGTTCTGGCGTCAACACCAAGGTGCTCTACACACCTGCCGCAGGGTGGAGCGGCCCCGACACGGTGACCTACACGATCAGCGACGGGACGACGACGGGCA
>Ga0080027_10000027_pt1 | contig 51662 bp, 32 predicted proteins | sample OrgsoiDNA2013046_FD_70962 | JGI IMG/M metagenome (GOLD analysis project Ga0080027, IMG submission 70962) | Permafrost soil microbial communities from the Arctic, to analyse light accelerated degradation of dissolved organic matter (DOM) -... | ecosystem: Environmental > Terrestrial > Soil >... | reverse complement strand
TGATGGCTACGCTTTGAACACGCCCGGAGAGCGCAGCGAATTCGGCCTGCAATTGTTCGATCTGGCCGCGGACTTCGTTCAATTTTCCAGTCACTTCCAGCGTGTCCTCCACGGAGCTCGCGTGTTGGAGAATCTGAAAGTACTGTTGTTCGGTCGCCCGTAGAGTGTGCAGCCGGGCCTCGTTATCCACCCAGTCCTTGGTCACGTCCTCGGCTGCTGAACTCTCGCTTTCGATTCGCAGAGCGAGCTTGCGAATCTCCATCTCGGTCTGGCCGAGTGTCGCGACGGGGACGCTGATCGAGACGTCAGCGTAGTTGTAGTCACTGCCAGACCGGGAGGTCACCAGATGTCCCCCCATCCGCTCCGCGAGAGCACGAATCTTGTCAGCGGTCTCGATGGGCTTGAGCACGATGAGGCTGAACTCGGAGGTATGCGCCACGCGCCTGGGTTCCGCTCCCTTATGAAGCATCTCTTCGGGGGGAGGCTCCGACAGCGAAGATATGTAGGCCATCGAGATGTCTGCATCTTCAAGAAAGCCGAGGGGCGACCTCTCGAGCAGCGAAGGAAGAGCTTCCATCGCAGCCAAGCCTGTTACCTTGGAACATGCGATCCCTCTGTACGCGAAAAACGGCACGAACACAGCGTTGTGAATGGCCGTGAGTCCCACAACCGCCAAAATTGTGGCGCGGATCGCTGCTTTCGGCTTTGGCCAGGATAGCTGGATTGATTGCATTCGCGTCCTCCTGCTCCTGAAATAGACGCTAGCCATTCCAGGAATGTTCCCGTACGCATCGCGGGTCCTTAGTCAGAAAGAAGTTAGAAAAACTCGACGAAAAACGCCCGATTGAGCGATCCTCCCGCGTGTGCTAGGATCGGGGGCTTTGCAGGGTGGTGTTGCAGGCTAGGCCCTGCGATTTTGTCTCGGTGCCGTTGTCGAGGAATGCGTGAACTCCGATGCCGCGACGCAGAAGGAGAGCCCTGTGAAAGTGTACGAAAGCGCGAACCTGAGGAACCTGGCCGTCGTCGGCCACGGGCACGCCGGAAAAACCTCCCTGATCTCAGCCATGCTGTACACCGCCGGGGCCACGCCGCGCCTGGGCCGCGTCGATGATGGCAGCGCGACCACCGATCACGACGAGGAAGAGATCGCCCGCAAGATGTCGCTCTCGTGCGGCATTGCTTTTTCGGAATGGGGCAAGACTAAAATCAATTTGCTCGACACGCCCGGCTTCAGCATGTTTGTGCACGAAGCGAAGATGGTGCTGCCCGTTGTCGAAGCGGCGCTGGTGGTGGTAGACGGTGTGGCAGGCGTGGAAGTGGTTACGGAACGGGTTTGGGGCTACTGCGAGGAGATCAACCTGCCGCGCCTCATTGTGGCCAGCCGCATGGACCGCGAACGCGCGGATGCCGAGCATGTCCTGGAATCCCTGACCAAGGCATTTGGCCGCGCCGTGACGCCATTGCAGATGGTGATAGGCAAAGAGAAAAGCTTCAAGGGCGTGGTCGATCTCGTGCGCATGAAGGCGCGCTTGTATGAGCTGGGCGGAAACGGGAAAGGCAAGGAAACCGACATTCCCGAGGATTTGAAAGCAGCTGCCCAAGAGGCGCACGAGCGGCTGGTGGAACTGGTGGCAGAAGGTAAAGACGAGTTGATGGAAGAATTCTTCGAGAAGGGAACGATTCCCGAGGAAGACCTGATTCCGGCGCTGCACGAGGCCATTCGCGAGGACAGGATTTTTCCGGTCATGTTCGCTTCCGGACTGGGAAACGTTGCCGCGGACGAGGTGATGGACTTTATTGTCGATTACGTTCCTGCTCCCGTGGAACGAGGTGTGGTACTCGGCGACCCCGGGAGCAACGGAGCGCCTCCGTCGAGGAAAGCTTCGGACGCGGAACCAGGTTCCCTGTATGTGTTTAAGACCGTCTCCGACCCCTTCTCAGGCCGCGTGTCGCACTTCCGGGTGTTTTCCGGCGTGTTGAAGAACGATGCTACCGTGCAGAACTTCGAGCGCAATTCTTCTGAAAAATTCGCGCACCTCTCCATCATGCAGGGCAAGACGGCGGTGCCGGTAACCGAGCTCCACGCTGGAGATATCGGTGCCGTGGCGAAGTTAAAAGACACTTTGACCGGCGACAGTTTGGGTGATAAGTCTTCGCCGATTCGTTATCCGCATATCAAGCTGCCAGAGCCGGCCATAACATTTGCCGTTGAGCCCAAGAGCCGGGCCGACGAGGACAAGCTGAGCAGCGGCTTGCACAAGCTGATGGAGGAAGATGCCATGCTGCGGTTCTTCCGCGATCCGCAGACGAATGAATTCCTGATCGCGGGAACTGGCCAGCAGCATATTGAAGTTGCAGTAGCGCGGCTGAAGAAGCGCTATCACGCGGAAGTGATCTTGAAGGCGCCGAAGGTGCCCTATCGAGAAACCATTCGCGGCAAGGCCGACGTCCAGGGCCGTCACAAGAAGCAGTCCGGCGGCCATGGCCAGTATGGCGACTGCAAGATCAAGATCGAACCTCTGCCGCGAGGCGGGCAATTTGAGTTTGTGAATGCAATATTTGGCGGGGCAATTCCTAAGAACTACATTCCAGCCGTGGAGAAAGGAATTCGCGATACGGCGTCGCGCGGCTATCTGGCGGGTTTTCCCGTCGTGGATTTCAAGGTTACGCTCTACGACGGCTCGTATCACGATGTGGATTCGAATGACCTGTCATTCCAGGTCGCGGGACGCATCGCCTTCCGTAAGGCAATGGAAGTGGCCAAGCCGACGCTCCTCGAGCCTGTGATGGCGGTGGCGATCACGGCGCCGGATGAGTTTGCGGGCAGCATCATGGGCGACCTGAATTCCCGGCGCGGGCGCATTCAGGGGATGGACAACAAGGGCGGCAGCACGATCGTCCGCGCCGAAGTGCCCATGGCGGAAATGTTGACCTACGGCGTCGACCTGACTGCAATGACGCAGGGGCGCGGCAGCTTCAATATGGAGATGAACCATTACGACGTAGTCCCGGCGCAGTTGCAGGACAAGATCGTGGAGAAGGCACGCGCGGCTCGCGGTGATGTTAAGGAAGAGGACGAGTAAGCGTATCAATCAGCAACCGTTCTATGGTTCTTTCGGCAGGTCGCGATTAGGAGGACTATGAACGGAAACTGGGGTTGGGCTCTGATTGTCTTCGGATTGTTTGCCCTGATTCAAGGACTGATTGGAGCCGACTTCTACGGCGGCTCCGCTGAAATTGATCCTGCGCCGAAATAGTACTATGTGCTTTCCCCGAGAATGAGAATGATTTACAAGAGCGCGGGTGTGGTTTCGATCCTCGTAGGCTGCGGTCGCTTGATCTACAAATGGGTGGTCTGACCGCTATAAAAGCAAAAAACTGATGCTTGCCGAGGAAGAGAATCGGTATACTTCGCCTTCAAGGAAGAATTGAAATACGCCCATTCTCGGCACATCACACCAACCAACACCTGTGGCCCATCCAAGGGAGAATTTCATTGATCCGTACTGTCCTAACGTTCTTTATCTTGACCTCATTGGCACTTCCCGCAGATACATTCAGCCAGACTGCGTCGGCCGCCAACCCGGCGGTCGATTCGGTCACGACACAATTGACGGCGCTGACCCGTCTTCCGGCCGATGAATGGCGTTACCACGCCGGCGATCTCCCACACGGCGAAGCAGTCGGACTCGACGACGGTAGTTGGGAAGTGGTGAAGAAAGATTCTTTCGCCCCACAAGACGCAGCGTGGTATCGCCGATGGATTGAAGTTCCGGCGACGTTGAATGGCTACGATCTGACAGGCACGAAACTCTGGTTCCGCTTTGATGCTAGTGGCAACGGGCCAATTCCGGAAATTCTTTATTTCAACGGCCGACGCGTGGCTATGGGCGAAAACCTGGAATCGATCATCCTGTTGGATCCTGTCAAGCCGGGCGACCGCGTGCTGATTGCGGTCAAACTTCTTCAAACCGTGGACAAGAAGCACTTCGAGGACGCCGAAGTCCGGGTCGAGTTTGCCGGCACGCGGCCGAGTCCGTTGGATTTGCTGCAGGAGATCGAGTCGGTTTCCGCATTAGCTCCCTCCCTTGGAGGAAAGTCGCAGACTGTTCAGGAAATATTGGAACGCGCGGCAAAACTTGTTGATCTCGCGGCACTGCGCGACGCAAAGCAGCCGGTTTTCGACGCATCCCTCCTAAAGGCGCATGATCTGCTGCTGGAACTGAAGCCCGACATTCAGGGAACGTCCGTGAACTTGAGCGGCAACGCCCACATCGACGCTGCCTGGTTATGGCCGTGGACTGAAACGGTCGACGTAGTTCGGCGCACGTTTGGGACTGCGCTGCAACTCATGCACGAGTACCCGCAATACACTTACACGCAGTCGGCAGCGGCCTACAACCAATGGATGTTTGAAAAGTATCCGGCCATGCACCAGCAGATTGTCGACCGCGTGAAAGAAGGCCGCTGGGAAATGGTGGGGGGGATGTGGGTGGAACCTGACCTCAACATGCCGGATGGGGAGTCGCTGGTCCGCCAGTTGCTAATCGGAAAGCGCTATTTCAAGGAAAAGTTTGGGTCGGATGTACGTATCGGATGGAATCCGGATTCGTTCGGCTACAACTGGCAGTTGCCCCAGATCTACAAGAAGTCGGGAATCGATTATTTCGTAACGCAGAAGATGACGTGGAACGACACCAACCCATTGCCGCTGAAGCTGTTCTGGTGGCAGTCCCCAGATGGGAGCCGAGTTCTCACTTACTTCCCGCACGACTATGTGAACGAAATCGATCCGGTCCGCATTGCGACCGATATCGATGTGGCTCGAAAACGTAACCCGGGCACGCCCGAGATGCTGCATCTATACGGCATCGGCGACCATGGTGGTGGTCCAACTCGCAGCATGCTCGATAACGGGCTCCACTGGACGGCTCCAGATCGAGTAATTCCGGAGATGAAATTCGGCACGGCGCAGAATTTCTTCTCGACGATCGAAACGAAACTCGACACGGAACATTCGCCCGTTTGGAATTACAAGGCAATGGCCAGCGGTTCCTCCGCCTTGCCTGTGGCTCCCGAAGGCAAGCTCAGCTTGCCGGTGTGGAATGACGAGCTGTATTTCGAGTACCACCGCGGCGTGATGACGACGCAGGCTAACCACAAGCGCAACATGCGGATGAGTGAAGAGCAGTTGCTAAACGCGGAGAAGTATTCGTCTCTGGCGTGGCTGTATGGGGATCCGTATCCTCACGCCAGATTGAACGAGGGTTGGCAGAAAGCTCTCTTCAATCAGTTTCATGATCTGGCAGCGGGATCCGGCATTGGCATTCTTTATAAGGACTCGCAGCGAGACTACGATGTCGTGCGGTGGAGCACCGAGGAAGCGACTGCTCGCGCTCTGGGCACTATTTCGTCGCGGGTGAAGACGACTGTGCCGGCCGGTGGAGTTCCGGTCATGATTGTGAACCCGTTGGCATGGACACGAACAGACCTGGTGACCTTCGATGTTCAGTTCCCTTCCGCGCCGAAAGGTGGAATCTCCATCTTGGATGCGCAAGAGAAGGCAGTTGCGTTCCAGGTGCTCTCGAGAAATAAGTCGACGCATGCTTATCAACTACTGGCGAAACTTGATCGTGTTCCGTCTCTGGGTTATGAAGTCCTGCGGGTCGTTCCCGGCGGTATCGTGCCTCCAACGGACCTGAAGGCACGCGGTTTAACGCTGGAGAATTCCCTGCTTCGTGTGGTTATAGATGGTACAACCGGCTGCATCCGAAGCCTCTACGATAAACGCACGCAATTCGAGTCCATTGCCGCGACCGGGTGCGGCAACCAGTTGCAGACATTCCGCGACACTCCGAAAGATTATGATGCGTGGAACATAGACGCTGGATTCGATAAGGAAGTCACGACACTCGACAAGGCCGATTCGGTGAAACTGGTTGAAACCGGCCCTGTGCGCGCCACGATCAGAATTACGCGTGCCTGGCAGAGTTCAAAGTTCGTGCAGGATGTCAGCCTTTACGCTGGCCTGGATCGCGTGGACATCACCAGCGATATCGACTGGCATGAAACGCACGTGCTCCTGAAGGCTGCCTTTCCGTTAGCCGCGTCCGGGCCTGAGGCGACTTACGAGATTCCTTACGGCTCAATTCAACGTCCCACAACCCGGAACAATAGCTGGGAAGCTGCAAAGTTCGAAGTACCTGCGCTCCGCTGGGCCGATTTGGGGGACGGCACTCACGGCTTTAGCTTGATCAACGAGTCCAAATATGGATATGACGCGAAAGACAACGTGCTTCGGCTCTCGCTCTTGCGCTCTCCAACGTGGCCGGATCCGGAGGCCGATCGCGGACATCATCAATTCTCTTATTCTCTTTATCCGCACTCTGGCGACTGGAAACAAGCTCTCACCGTACGGCGGGGTTACGAATTCAATTACCGCCTGCGCGCGTTTCCAGTCGACTCGCACGAGGGTGCCCTGCCTGCGCAACAGTCCTTCGTAGGCGTTACCGGAGATAACGTTGTGCTCACTGCGGTAAAAAAGGCTGAGGACAGCGACGCGCTGCTTCTCCGGTGCTACGAATGGGCTGGGAAAACAGGAACGATACGCATCCAACTGCCGGAAGGCGCGATCGCGGCGTCACTGACGAACTTGATGGAGAAACCGGCGGGCGATCCTCTTTCCGTGGCGAATAACGAGGTCAGCGTTCCCGTGCATCCGTTTGAGATTGTCTCGGTGCGCGTTGATTTCACTCACCGACAATAGATCGCTGGGCGGTAAGCAGCGGCAACTCGTGAGGATGGCCGTTGGGTGTACCCAAAACTTTGGGCGCTTTGAAGCCCTTGTACCATCGCTCCTACCTCAACACGGAGATGGACCGTGACGGAAACCGCCGAAGAGTATATGTCTCGCTTTGCAGCGTATACCGAGGGTAGAGATCTCATTGCCATGCAGCGTGTAGCTCCGCGCACACTTGGGCAGTTAATCGACGGCGCCGCGGAGAGCGAGCTTCGACTCCGGCCCTCACCCGCCAAGTGGTCCGTTACCGAGATTCTGGCGCATCTTGCTGAAGACGAGCTCACCAGCACCTGGCGTTACCGCCAGATGCTGGAGTACGAGAGCCCGGAACTCGCTGGTTTTGATCAGGACCTTTGGGCCGGCCTTGGCGACTATGCAGCCTGGAAAGCGCAGGAAGCCCTCGACATGTTTCGCTTATTGCGGGAGGCGAATCTGAGGATGTTTGCAAGACTCACGCCTGCGCAGTGGCAACGCGGCGGAGTGCACGCAGAGCGGGGAAAGATGACCGTACAGGGGCTCTGTCGCCACATGGCTGCCCATGATTTGAATCACATTGAACAGGTACAGCAAATTCTGGGCCGCTGAGTTACAAAAATCGGCAGGCTTGGTCGGACCGGAACGACGCCTTGAACCCGATGAGGACGCTACCTGAAAATACGTTACCGCATCTTAATCCCGTGATTTACGGACGTCGTACTCCCGTAACCTGCATGATTCGATTAGGCGTATCAAAATAGGTAACTATGGGTTTCGGTGCAAAGCTTGCTCCGCTGCTGGTCTTCTGGGCACTGGTCCCACTGTCCGCGGGGGTAATTCAAAAAGCTCAAGGAAATCGAATTCGTAAAACGTCTCCTGAACTCTCCCTGTTGAGCGCGACGGACGGTCTGTCCGTGATCGGCGCCGCCTTGGAGTCTCGCGGCAAAGCCCACACGAAAGGCGACTGCTCCCATCTGGTAAATGCCGTCTACAGCCGTGCCGGATTTCCTTACTCCTACGTCAGCTCGTCCGATCTCTACGCGGGTATCGAAGAGTTTCATCGCGTGCAAAAGAGTCAACCCGGCGACCTGGTTGTTTGGCCCGGACACGTCGGAATTGTGGTGAGTCCATCGGACAAGACCTTCTTCAGCGCCTTGAGTACCGGAGCCGGCGTGGAATCCTATACCTCGCCTTATTGGAAAGGGCGCGGGACCCCTCGCTTTTATCGTTATGTAAAAGCACGCGGAATGCAAAGAGAAGAAATATCCTCGCCCACTCAGTTGCAACGCGCGGCTTTGGCCACGCGAGAAGAGATTCTGGCAATGCCGACGGTGGAGAGAACCTCTACGGACATACAGCCCCCGCGTGTCCTGATCATCAATTCGCCGAAGCCCAAAGCAGACCTGCTCACTAAGGCCCTCCTGTCGGAGATTGACACCGATGCGGACAATCTCCGTGATGTTGACGTATTTAAACTGGCGCGACCTTTGATCTTAGTGAGCAAGCTTGAGGCCAGGACCGTCAAAATCCACGGTGACCAAGGGCAGCTTGCGGTGCGTATCACCGCCACCCTGTCGGTTACGGGCGATGACATAAACCTGGAAAGGCGGCAGGAAACTAGGACCTGTGCTTTGCGACGACACGACCGCAAGAGTTGGGAAGTATTGTTTCCGCAGGACGCCATCTACGTTCGTAGCGGCGTCGCCGTGCGGGCTTTCGCACACCAGCTCGCTTTGCTCGCGGATGCGGACGGCGACGCAAGAAATCTCCGCGAGAAGTCCCAGCTCGCGAAGATGCTGAATGCAATTCTAGTGGAGCAGTAGTAGAAGTGTAGCGCGGCGAAGTGATGCACAGTCAGGAACCGGGTCGTTGCCTAGATCACCGCGCTTCGGCTGCTCCCCGTAGCTGCGAACACTTCGTCCACCTGTTGCTTGGCAATTTCCACGAATGCCTGAACGACGAGCGGATCGAATTGGGTCCCTTGGCCAGCGCTTAGCCTTTTCACTGCCACCTCGTGAGGCAGACCCTTGCGATAGCAGCGATTCGAAATCATCGCGTCATAGGCATCGATGACCGATACAATGCGCGAGCCGATCGGAATTTCCTCGCCCTTCAGCGCGCCCGGGTATCCGGTTCCATCGAAGCTTTCATGATGGTGCAGCGCATAGAGACTGGCTTTGTCGAGCCCCGCGAACAAGCGCAGGATCGACCAGCTGTATTCGGGATGTTTGTTCATCAGCGCTCTTTCTTCGTCGGTCAGTTTCCCTTCTTTTTTAAGGATAGAGTCCGGAACCCCGATCTTCCCAATGTCGTGCAGTAACGCGGCAACTTCGATCTGATAGAAGTCCGACTCCGGGAGTCGCAGTTGTCGAGCAACCCGGACTGCCCATTCTGCCAACCGGGTGCTGTGGATTCCCGTGTTCAGATCGCGAAGGTCGAGCAACTGATTGAAGCCGCAGATTACGGCCTTGAGGAGGGATTTCTGCTGCTCCTCAAGCTCTTTTACGCGCATAAAGTCGACAACGCTCGATTGTGCGGTTGGCCACGTTTCTATGGATGAAGTCAGCATACGTCCTCTTTGCCTTACCGCAGCCCTAAGCTTTTTCGCCAGGCTTGCATTGCCAAATACGTGTCCAACCGTCCGTAACCCATCTTTGGATCCGGGATCGGCTGGGCATGCGACAAAGCGGTCGAGACCTGAGGTTTGCTGCTGAGAGAAAGCGAAGTCAAAGGCGTGGTCAAGGTTGCCTGCGATACCAGCAGTGCCGCCGCACCCGATACGAGAGGAGCGCTGAAGGAGGTTCCCCATCCGGCTGCGTAAGTTCCAAATGGATAGGTCGTCATAACTCCCTCGCCAGGCGCGGAGAGCCAGACTGGCGGGGCCCCATAGTTGGAGAACGTCGATGCACCGTCGGTGTCGCTGGTGGACGCGACGTCAACTACTCCTTTCAGAGCTGCTGGATAGACCGTGGCCTGCTCGCCGCTGTTTCCCGCAGCAGCTACACAAACCGAGCCGTTCGCCACGGCATAGTTGACGGCGTTCGCTAATTCCTTCGAATAGGATGTGTAGTTAAAGCTCATGTTGATGACTTTGGCGCCGTGGCCGATTGCGTAGTAAATGGCCCGAAGGATATCCGAGTTGTAGCCGGTTCCATTGGCCTGAAACGCCTTCAGAGGCATGATCTTCGCTTGTGGAGCAACCAGGTGAATGATTCCGGCTGTCATCGTACCGTGACCGAAAGCTTCGTACCCGTTTCCGTCCAATACTGCGACGGTGGACTGATCCAGAACCGCAACCGTGGACTGACTGACCTGAGCGATCTTGTCACCGTCCAAAACCGCAACGGTGGACTGGCTCACATCACTCATCTCGGAGCCACCGTTTTGGTTGCGGGTGAAATCGTAGCCTGCAACTAAAGAGCTCTTTAAGACCGGATGATTTGGATCCACACCCGTGTCAATATCTGCCACCGTAACGCCGGAACCTGCTGTATTGAAAGAAGCGTGCGTAGCGTCGGTGCGGATGAGTTGGTTGCCCGGCTGGAACACATAGCCGTGCCACACTTTTGTTCCGTAGTAATTGAAAGGCGCTTTATCCGTAAGGTACGAAGGAACCGCGCCCGCTGTCGCTCCCTGCGTTTGTACGACTTGATCCGTTTCAATCGTAACGAGTCCGAGTACGGAAATGTTTAACAGCGAGGTCACGGGCGCAAGCGCTGCAGGAATCTGAATCATGAACAGCTGACCTTGCGGATCACCCAACGACGTAGCGTTAGAGCAACGGAGAAGCACGCAAAGATTAACGATGCCGTTCAATCCCAGGCTGTCTCTTACAACCAGTCGAGTCTGCGCGGGCTTCGAGGCCGGTGGGGCCTGGGCCGCGAGGCCGTGAGTTCCGAAGCAAAGAAGCAGCGTAATTGTAATGAGCAGACGGAAGGCCCGGGGATGGCTTTCCTTCTTGGTCGTTTTCGATAAGTTGATCATTCGTTTCATTCCCCTCAGTAGAGCCTGTGAGCCAAATTGGACTTCGTTGAGTCTAAGAAAAACTTTAGTTGTTGACTACTTACACGAGTAATTCCAATGCCGTTACCTTCCAGCCACGCGGTGCGCTCTCATATTCCACGCAAGTCCTTTCCTTTTAATGAGTTCCCGCCAATCCCGTAGAGGGGAAGAATGATAGGATCCCCATCGTCGCGCTTGATCGCTATGCTTAACTGATTCGTCTCCGTAAATTCAAATTGGAACTCGCCATGAGCATTCGTGGAAGTCAGCGCAATGGGCCTCTTCCCCTCCTGCAAGCCAACGCTCATTCCGGGTGCACCCTGGCCGCGGCCCTCACGCTTAAGAACCTGCCCCACGAGGTAGGTGCGGCCCCCCTCACGTCTCGGTTCCAGGCGAAGATCAATGAAGAATTCGTCGGTCTCGAAAAGAAATTGTGCTGCCCCAACGGAACCGCGAATGCCCGCACTGATCGGCTGCAAATTGGAATCGAACAGGCAACGAACCCCGGCGTTCACCTTCGTCGGCCGAAACGGGAAGTGGGCTTTGACAATACGGAGCACACCGTCGGGGGGCGCGAAGGCGCGTTCCACCTGAGCGATGACTAGGACGCTCCGCCAGACTTGCAACGTGACAGCGCATCGCATGCAGCCGTTGTCAATATGTTGTTGCATCTCCATCATCTCCGTCTCCGAAACAACCTTCCTTGCAAAGTCGGCCCACGCTTCTTCGGTATAGTGCGTCACTCTGGTGCCTCCGCTTGGGGTTGCGGACCCGCGCTGATTCTCACGGTCACGCCTGGTGTTAATTTGCTATTCATGGAAAAAGGGCGCCGAAGGGCCGAAAAAATATAGGGTGCGCAAAATAAACTTGCGGCTCTATACCTGGCCCATGAGCACGAACGGAGCCCATTGATAACAATGGGGATATCGCGATTTAAGGTCGAGCATGGCGATCTGGAGAGCTTTCGCTTTGGGTATACCTTTCTTCCAGTTTCGGTAGAAAGAAGTCATGAACTCGGCGGTACTCTTGTCATGGACGTCCCAAAGACTGAGCATGAGCGATTGAGCTCCAGCGTGGAGAAGTCCGCGGGTCAGGCCTATTAACTCATCGCCCGCTGCCACAACGTTCAAACCCGTCGAACACCCGCTCAGTGTGATCAGCTCAACCGGGAGTCTCAACTGGTAAAGATCAAACAGGCTCAGAAACGTGTCGCCCAAACGAATTGCCGAGAACATCGGGTTATCCTGACGGAAGCGGCCATGGGTCGCGATGTGAATCATTCGGCTCGTAGGGCCTTTCGCGCGCAGCACTTTTTCGCTGGCCTCTTCTCCCACAAATAGCTCGGCCTGGTCCAGAATCTTGCTTAGGACCTCGACTTCGTCCGCAATTGCAGGAGCTTGGCGGTCGGCAATGCCGAACAGCAGCGACGTTCCGGAGCTGTTCGCGGTTCTAGACTGGCCGAGGGCGAAAATACTTGCGCTAGGCGAGTACGAAACCGTGTGCCGTTCAATTAAGTGTCGCTTGCCATCGAAAAGTGCGTGAAATGGCACATAGTGCAGGAGACCGTGGGGCACAAACACCAGGTGGCTTGCCTCGAGATGGACGGCGATCGGTGAAATCAGCTCGTTATGGAGTTCCTGAAGATGCGTCTGCGTGGACTGCAAAAGGGATTCCTGGACTGCTTCCAGATACTCGGGGTTCAACCGGAATTTTGAAAGTTGAAACTGAAGAAGGCGCAACAGGTTTTCGACGCGGGCTGCCAGAGTGACCGGAACGACGGTTAGGGAATCAGACCCAAGCACAAATGCCATGATTCGGTCGCGAACGCGAAAGTACTCGACCAGCAGTGTATCCGAAGGAATGGCGGCGCGAATCGTGCCAATAGCGAGATGAGTGGGCATCTGCAGCCCTGCCTCCGCCGCATCCGCCTCTGTGGCGTTTTGCAGGGCTTCCACCAGCTCTTTTTCCCGCTGGCTCGCCTGCTCTTGCAACGCCGAGATTTTTTCAGGAGACGCGCGCTCAGGGAGCAGTTGTTCCCGCTCGATTCGACTGTAGTAGTAGTTTAGTTCCTCACGCAGGTCGCGGATGGTGCGAACCAGTTCGCTCTGACCGGGTGTGGCTTCCGAATGCGCCGGGGCCGGCCTCACGAAAAGATCCATCAAACTCCGCGACTTGGCTTGTTCCACGTAGCTCAGCGCTTCTTCGGTGTGAGCCCGATCCGTTCCGTTACTCAAACAAAGGACCACAAGATTCTCATACACTTCGAGGCGATTCTGGATGAACGCGATCTTGAGCTCTTCGCCACGCAAACTGCTCCGCAGGGTTTCGAGAGCCTGCCGCGATAGTTGATAGGAAGCATAGGCGCTACTGGAGTCGTGCTTGGCATTGTGAATATCACCCAGCAGAAGGTGGGCTTGGTAGTTGAGCATCGGGATCTGCAGTTGCGCAAGTTTCCCGAGAACAGCGTTGGCGTGTCGGAGAGCTTGGTCGGGATCGTCCGTTTTCAGAGCAATTTTCGCCAACAAGAGTAGTGCCACGACGGATTTTCCGTTTAGATTCAATTCCCGAAACGCCTCCAGGGCGTCGCTGCAATGCCGCCGCGCTTCGAAAAACCGGCCTTCGTTGAAGAAGACAAGCCCACGGTATAGGTCGATGAGCGAAGGCCATGCTTGGTTTTTCTCCTTGACAAATATTTCCCGCGCTGCGGCGAACAGTTTCAGGCCTTCGAATGCGTGCCCTTGCTGGCTCGCTGCCATCGCAGAAAATGCCAGACATTTCGCGCTTTCATACCCCATGCCGAGGGCGCGAAACCCCTCAAAACCCTGCTGTGCCAACTCCGCGGCCTCGGAACTGAGGTTCAGCTCCAGATAGAGCTCCGCCAGGTCCAGGTTGCATAGCGCGTGATGATAAGCGTCACCGATTTTCTTGGCATTGAGCCGAGTGGCTCGCAGCATGGCGATTGCTCTGCCGTACTCGCCGCGCAGATAGTATAGATAGGCGATGTTGTAATCGGCCTGCGTAACCAGGAGCGGCATACCATGGTCTTCGCAGAACTGGCGCGCCCTCTGGTACGAATCCAAAGCCTTGGCAAATGCGTTCAGGCTGATTGCGCACGTTGCCATGTTGCTGAGGACCGCGGCGATTCCTTCCGGGTCTTGTTCCGCGGGGAGTCCCTCGTAGGCGCGCTCGTAACATGCCAACGCCTCCGCAAACCTATCCTGTCGGTAATGGATGTTGCCGATGTTAATTTCGAGGCGTGCCAGCCTCCAGGAATTCCCCTCTTCAACGAAAATCTTGCGGGCCCGTTCGCCAGCCTCAAAAGCGCGGTCGTACTCCCCCAGCAGGAGCAGAGGCTGAATGGATCCACTCAAGGTGCGCGCTAACTCATGCGTTTTGCCGGCCTGTTCGAATCCCACAACAGCCTGTTGGTGAAGTTCGACCGCCGCAGCATGCGCACCCGTGGCGTAAAGAACGTTCGCTTTCGCGCGAAGGGCTCGCGCCAGGGATTCCCGGTCCTGGATCCGATGCGCGAGAAGTAGCGCGGCGTCCGACATACGGAGAGCTTGCTGGACATTGACTCGAATCTGCTCGCGGATCAGGCCCGTGAATTCCTCAATCGCCGCAGGCTGGATTAGGTTGGGGTGGCGCGACACAATTCCCTCAAGCTGGGCTTCGTCGCTAATGCCAATGCTCACCAACTGTTGGAATAATTGTTCGTTGCCGGGCGCGACATCGGAGGGGTTCATCGAAAGCCCTCCTTTTCGAGTGCCTGACGCAACTTCCTCAAGCACCGGCCTCGAATGAAGCCAATTGACCCAGTCGCAATTCCCAGTTCCTTCGCTACTTCCTGGTAGGGACGCGCGGCGTCCTCAAAAAAAAGCATCTGCACCAATCGACCACAGCGTGGAGGGAGTGAAACAACCGCATCGCGAACGCTCTGTTCCCTCTCTAGCTGATAAAGCATTTCCTCCGGCAGTACATTGCTGCTGGGATCGGGATGGCGATCCATCGCTTCGGCATCCTCCATGAACACAAGCCGGTCCTGCTTCAGGCGCAAACATTGATGAAAGGCGGTCTGCATCAGCCACTTCGGAAGGGCCTTCGCTTCGCGCAACCGCGGCAAACCGGACACCAGCTCCGCGCACACCGCCTGAAAAACTTCCGCCGACTCTTCGCGAGACAAGCCGAACTTAATGGGAACTGAGAAAATCAGATTCTTGTATTTCTCAAGCAAAGCAGACCAGGCGGCCTGATTGTCATCGCAACATTCCCGAACCAGCCGTTCCTCGGACCACGAGATTTTGCGCGGAGGAAAGACATTGTTCACTGGGTCGCTCGCGGCGGGGATCCATTGGATGGCAGGAAATAGAGTTGCTCCACGTTCCATAACGTGTTGGGATCAAGGATTGCGGGCTTAAAGTTTCCCACCTTCTTCTTGGCGCCGACCAGGATGTTGGGGGTGGCTAGAAACACATAAGGGACGTTCGCAGCGACGAGCTCCTGCACTTGATCGTAAAGGCGTTTGCGCTGCTTGTAGTTCAGTTGGACCATCTGCTTCCGCATGAGGAGGTCGATTTGCGCCTCCCACTCGGTCGCAGGTTTGGACTCGCCCAGGTGCCAAAGATGTGTGCCGCCATTCGACAGCCAAACATTCATCTCAGGATTCGGGTCCGCATCTCCGCCTCCCAATCCCATGATGCTGGCCTCGTAATCGTAGGTTTGGAAAACACGATCCACGACCGCCCGAAACTCCAAGGGCACGACGTGCACATCCATTCCGAGTTGGTTCAGGTCGTCCTGAACAATCGTCGCCATTTTCGAACGTTGCGCATTCGACGAACTGGCGATGATGGAGAACTCGACCGGTTGGCTCTGGCGATCCACGAGCCGACCGTCGCTGCGCCAGGAAAATCCGGCGGATTTCAGTAGTTCGCGGGCCTTGTCTAACGAACGCGCCGGGTGCGGCAGGGCGGAGTTGACCCAGAATTTGTTCGAGGGGCTCACATTTCCCCACAAAGGGCTGGCTCGCCCGGAATAGACGAGCTTTACAATTCCCTCACGATCGATCGCCGAAGAGACCGCTGAACGAAACCTGACGTTCTGAAACCAAGTCTGCTTTGCGGCGATCTTACTCAAGTTCTTAGAGCTGAGGTCATTCAGGTTGAATACAAGGAAGTTGTATTCCAGGCTCGGGCCGAGGTCGAAGAGTTCGATTCCCCGAGCAGCAGCTTCCCTGGAGAGCACGACATAGTTTTCTGCACTGAAGCGGCTGATGATGTCCGAATCGCCAGCCTGAAAACGGATGGCCTGGGCGTCCTCGTTGCCGACAAAGAGAAATACCAACTCGTCGAGATAGGGAAGGCGATTCTTGTTCCGATCCGCTTTCCAGTAGTACGGATTCCGCTCGAGCACGATCTTCTGCCCCGGCGCATACTCTCTCACACGAAAAGGCCCCAGGCCGGCCATTTCCGCTGGCGCGGCTGTCAGGTTCCAGGTTGTTGCAAATTTATCTTCTTTATATGCCCTCTCGAGAAGGTGCCGGGGCATCATCGCTAAACCGTCGAAGATCCGCTCGGCAGCGGCATACGGCTGCGCGAGAGTAAAGCGAAGCGTGTACGGATCGACTTTCTCTACTTCGATAGGCTTTCCGCCCACAACGAGAAGATCGCGCTGCGGCGAATGAACCTTCTCATCGAGGTACACCTTGAAAGAGAAGAGCACATCGTCGGCGTCGAAGGGCTGGCCGTCGGAAAACCGCACCCCGTGACGAAGCTTGACCGTGAAAACGCGGCCATTTTTGGAAACCGTCCAGGACTTTGCCAAAGCCGGCTCGGTTTGTTGCGACGCCCGATTGATGTGGATGAGGTCGGCGGTCAATCGTCCGATGACTTCCCGCGATGGGGCATCGGCGGCAGTAACAGGATTCAACGTCTTGGGCTCGCTGCGCTGCGCTACGACTAGCGTGCCACCATAACGCCCAATCGGATTGTCCGTACTCAGTAGCTCTTCCCCGGGCAGCGGAGTTTGTGGGGGAGAGGACGCGAAGCAGGGCAGGCCGCTCGCAAGCAGAAGGGTGGCGACACAACCCAAGCGAAACATATTAAGGTCCCCGGCGGCCTGAACTTTCAGATTGAGACAGATTGTAGACGTTCGTGGAAAGCATTGGCTATGCTCAGGTAACCAAAAGAGACAACGACCAACGCCACAGCCGGAGCGAACATCCACCAATAAGAAACGAGGACGTTGTATTGCTGCAGAATTGCGAGCAAGCTTCCCCAGCTGGGATTGGGTTCGCTCACGCCCAGCCCGAAGAAAGACAGTGTGACTTCCGCAAGAATATATTGCGGAACGAGCAGGGCGGCTTGCGTCAATAGTGCGCCGTAGCTCAGGGGCAGGATGTGGTGGCGCATGAGGTGGAGGTCTGAAGCGCCAAAACCGCGGCTGGCCTTAACGTAGTTCTGATTCCTGGCGCCGAGCACAATCCCTCGCACCAAGCGAGCCGGCCGTGCCCATCCAATGGTCCCAATCACGGTGATGAGTAGAAAGAAGGTTTGAGTTGGACTCATATGGAGCGGTAAGAACGAGCGCACCGCAAAAAGCAAGTAAATCCACGGCAACACCAGAAACAATTCCGCGAATCGCATGGCTACCTCGTCGATCCACTTCCCGTAGAGACCTGAGATGCAACCCACAAGAGTTCCGAGCCCGAGCGAAATCAACGTGGCCAGGATTCCAGCAGCCACGGAAATCTGCCCGCCAAACAGGATTCTCGAGAACTGGTCGCGACCAAAGTTGTCGGTACCGAGCAGGAAGGCCCGCGCTGGCTCTTCCACACCAAATAAGTGGATGCGAGCCGGTACCCAACCCGCGATACGGTATTGCGTTCCAGCGACTAAAAAGTGAATCGGATATTCCCGATCGCGCGATTCGTCGTATTCGTTAAAGCTACCCGCGTGAGGCGCCCACCGGTAGATGAACGGGCGCAGATGCACGTGTCCGCGAGCATCCACAAAATGCAACCGACTAGGTGGCACGAAGGGAAGTTCCCGATTCTGAGTTGCGGGGTCGTTCGGTGCTACAAATCCTGCCAGCAAAATGACGAAATGCAGCGACGCCAGCAGAACAGCCCCTGTTATCATCTTGCGCGTTCCCGTCATGTCCGACGACATCTCTATGTCACTCGCATTCTCGGATCTGCGCACACTAGCAGCAGATCTGCCAACAGGTTTCCGAGGATCATGAACAGTGTGGAAGCCATCACAATCCCAACCACAACATAAAGGTCCCTCGACATGGAGGACTCGAGCAAAAGCGGCCCGAGTCCAGGCCATCCAAGGATCGCTTCCACTAACAGGGATCCGCTGAGCAGGCCCCCGACCGACAGACCGAAAAGCGAAATCAGTGGGTTGGCCGCGGCAGGAAGCGCGTGCCGGAAGAGCAGCCTGGTCCGTCCGATCCCATGGGCGCGAGCGCTTTGTATAAACCGGCTGTTCAACGTCTCAACCATGCTGGCACGCACATGTCTCATCAGAAGAGGAAGGCTTGCGAGCGCCAGGGTCGCTACTGGGATTACCAGATGTGACCCCAGGTCCCATAGTTTCGCGCAGGAATCCATCTGCTCGAATCCGGTGGACTCCATACCCCCCACTGGCAAGGCGTGCGTGCGAATCACTAAATAAAGGAAGGCAAACACAAGAACAAGTTCGGGCAGGGAGAGCAGTAGCGACGTTCCTCCCATGCAGATTCGATCTAACCACCTCCCCGGCTGGCCAGCAGCCCAGACTCCGAGAGGAACCGCGATGAGCCACGCGAATACTGTCGCCAACGCTGTAAGAAATATCGTGTTCCGCGAACGAAGCAACAGCAAGCTTCTCACGGAAGAGTTGTACGCGAAGGAATAGCCAAATTCTCCACGCAACACCGACTTCACCCAGCGGAAATATCTGACTGGCAAGGGCCGATCCAAGCCGTATTGCGATTGCAGGGCAGCAATGGTGTCTGATGAAATCTGAGGATTCAGTTTCATCTCATCGAAGAAACTTCCCGGCGCCAGGTCGCTCAGGAGAAAGCAGAAGATTGATACACCGACCAGCAGAATCATTCCATGAACGAGGCGCCTCTGAAGGTACCTCATCTCTCGATCCCCACCCTCGCCGTCCGATATGCCTCTTCCACGACACGAACCGACGCGGCCAGCTCTTTGGAATGTGCATGCTGCGGGCTTCCAAGCACTTGCTGCCGATTCCCCGTCTCGACGATTTTGCCCTGATGCATGACCGCAATGAAATCCGCAACCTGTCCCACCAAAGTCAGGTCGTGGGAGATCAGGAGGTAGGTCAAGGAATGGGCCGCTTGCAAGTCCAAAAGCAAATTCAAAATCTGCGCTTGCGTGGAGAGGTCGAGGCCGGAGAGAGACTCGTCGAGGATAAGAAGGGCTGGCTTGAGAGCAATCGCTCTTGCGATCGCCAGCCTTTGCCGCTGGCCACCGCTGAACTCCAGTGGGCGCCGGTCTGCCCAATCGGGTGACAATCCCACCTCAGTCATCAATTCGCAAGCCCGCTCGCGCAATTGCGATCTTTTTCCCAGATTTTGAATTTCTAAGGGCTCTGCAACGATTTGCGCCGCGGAAAGGCGCGGGTTCAAGGCGCTCGCCGAGTCCTGAAAGACCATTTGGATTTTTGGGCGCAGGCGTGACAACTGCTTGGAAGTTCCTGGCCAGATCGTATTGCCTTCGAACCAGATTTCACCGCTATCTGCCTTCTCCAGCATCGCCACGCATTTCGCCAGAGTAGATTTCCCGGAACCGGAGCCTCCGACGAGCGCCGTAAGACATCCGGGGGCAATGTCCAGATCCGCTCCGCGGAGCGCGTCCACCACGAACCGCTTTCCCATGAGACCGCCGGCCTGCGAGTACCGCTTGCTAAGCGCAGCTATCCTCACGAGTGCGGTCTTCGGGGCGCGCGCTGTTGCCTCAGTTCCCATAATGGAAGCAGCTTACTCGGTGGTCGTCGCTCACTTGTTCCGCGAAAGGTTCGTTCCTGCAGACGGCGGTTCGCACCGAGCATCGCGGCTCGAAGATGCAGCCTGATGTTTGATAATCCGCAGTCCGTAGAGTGCCTGGGATTCCAGGCAACCGTCCCTCCGAGAGTCCCGCGTCTTGCGATCCTGGGAAGAGCCGAAGTAGGCCCTTGGTATAAGGATGCAACGGGCGCTGGAAGACCTGTCCGACTGGACCCTGCTCCACAACTCGACCCGCATACATGATGACCACTCGATCCGCGAAGCCTGCCAGCAAAGCCGGATTGTGCGTAATGAAGATCAGTGCCGAGCCGACATTGCGTTGCATCTCGAGCAAGACTTTTAAAATTTCTCCCTGCGCCTTTACATCCAGCGCTCGAGTCGGCTCGTCAGCAATCACAAGCTCGGGCCGGCAAACCAGCGCCTGTGCAATGGCAACCCGATGAAGCTCGCCTCCACTCAACTGATGCGGATACGCTCTGTAGATCCGCTGCACGTCAGCGAACCCAACCTCACGGAGAATTTCTTCGCATCCCTGTTTCCGTACGGCCCGGCTTTGCGAGCGGTGCGCCCGGATGACTTCGGCAATCTGGTCGCCGACGCGCATCACTGGATTCAAAGAGAGCCCGGGCTCTTGGAAGATCATCGCAATCCTGGCGCCTCGAATGCTCTGCCATCGCCGTTCGCCCATCCGCAGCAAGTTTTGCATTTGAAGGTCCTGGTTTGGAGCTACCTGGCTCTGGAAGCAAATCGAGCCTGCCCTGGTGCTACTCGTCGGCAACAGCCCCAGGATCGAACCGGCGAGGGTGCTCTTGCCCGCCCCCGACTCACCAAGAATCCCGACGATTTCTCCGGGCCAAATATCGAGTGCAACCTTGTGCAGCGCAGGAGCCGGCGGCTGACCGTGGCCCGCGATGTAACCGACAGTGAGGTCACGGATTCGAATCAGGGGTGGGGGAGCAATCGACACGAGGTCGGTCTGCGTCGCCATAGACAGAGAAGTCCTCAAGAAAATTCGTCCATCCGATTGTCGGGGATCGAACTGGGAATTCTTAAATTACTGAGGTAACGGCGGACACAACGCTGGTTGGGGGAGAGCGCGGCTAATCTCCCTCCGAGAAATGTGTCTTCGATCGGAACGAGTGCTCCGCCCCTTGCTTCCCCCTGCTGTCCGATTATGGACACTGAATCGTGCCAGCGGACACTCGCGCACTCACCCGAATGGGTCCATGAGCTCTAGGTGTTGGATTCTGAACGAGATAACTTCTCCCGACTCATGGTCTGAGACTTGCACTCCAGTAACCAATGGATATCGCTCGGCCAGAGTTCAAGCAGCAAAAGCGACGCCGGCAGATCATTTGGCTGATTGCAGGCAGTTTGCTTTTCGCAGGCGTTGCGATCGGGGTGTCGAGGCTAAAGCCAGCCGCGCCGACAGTCGAGCGCAGCACCGTGTGGACCGACACGGTGAAGCGCGGCCCCATGCTGCGGCAGGTCCGGGGCCTCGGTTCGTTGATTCCCAGCCAGGAGTTCACTCGTCAAATCCCAGCAGAGACGGACGCAACGGTGATCCGGATCCGCGTATTGCCCGGTTCTGAAGTTAAGGCCGACACCGTCCTTATCGAAATGAGCAATCCGCAGGTCGAGCAAACGGCGCTCGATGCGCAGCTTCAACTCAAAGCGGCCGAGGCTGCGTATCAGAGCCTACGGGTACGGCTCGACAGCGAACTCATGAACCAGAAAGCCGGCGCCGCGACGGTCACCCAGGATTATTCACAGGCAAAGCTTCAGGCCGAGACCGATAAAGCCTTGTATGACCTCGGTGTGATTTCCGGCTTGAGTTACAAGGCCTCAAAGGGCAAGTCCGACGAACTGACGACCCGAAACGACCTGGAGGGCCAACGGCTGACGATTGCCGAAAAAGCCATCGTGGCCCAAATGGCAGAGCAGCAAGCCAGGGTCGATCAAATGCGGACGCTCTCCCAACTCAGGCAAAAGCAGATGGGGGACTTGAAAGTCCGGGCGGGTATCGATGGCGTTCTCGTGGATTTACCGCTCCAGGTCGGACAACGAGTGGCTCCCGGCACGATGCTCGCCCGAGTGACTCAACCCAACCATTTGATTGCGGAGTTGAAGATCGCCGAGACCCAGGCGCGGGACGTACAGATCGGGGAACCGGCGTCGGTCGACACTCACAATGGTGTGGTGACCGGAACGGTGATGCGAGTGGACCCGGCCGTGCAGAGCGGCACCGTCACCGTGGATGTGAAGCTGACTGGCGAACTTCCCAAGGGCGCGCGACCTGATCTCAGCGTCGACGGAACCATCGATCTGGAGCATCTCGAGAACGTTCTCTCTGTGGGCCGCCCAGCATTTGGGCAGGAGAACAGCACCATCAGCCTGTTCAAGCTGGATCCTGACGGCAAGGGCGCTGTTCGTGTTCCGGTGAAGGTTGGACGCGCCTCCGTGAATTCGATCCAGGTCGTTGAAGGCTTACACGAAGGCGACACGGTGATTTTGTCCGACATGTCGCGCTCCGATAACACCGACCGGATCCGTCTGGACTAAGACAAACCAATCGAGGGTAGGCAGCCATGACCGAAGCAGGGCAATCGTTAATCCAAATCGAAGACCTGACCAAAGTCTTCTACACCGATGAAGTTGAAACTCATGCGCTTTCCGGAGTTCACCTGGCGATCCGCAAAGGGGAGTACGTCGCCATGTCCGGACCGTCAGGATGTGGCAAGTCAACGTTGCTCTCAATTATTGGGTTGCTCGACACGCCGACTGGCGGCACCTACCGGCTCAACGGTCAGGCTGCCGAGAGTCTCGACTTTGCACAACGTTCGCGCATTCGCAACCTGGAGATTGGATTCATCTTCCAGAGTTTCAACCTGATCGGCGATCTGACCGTGTACGAAAACGTGGAACTCCCTCTGACCTATCGCCAGAGAATGCCCCCGGCCGACCGCAAGAAGAGGGTGATGGAATCACTGGAGCGCGTCGGCATGGCACATCGCATCCGCCATTATCCTTCCCAACTCTCTGGCGGCCAACAGCAACGCGTCGCCGTGGCCCGTGCTCTTGGTGGTCATCCATCGATCCTGCTAGCGGATGAGCCGACCGGAAACCTAGATTCGCGCAACGGTGAAGCCGTCATGGAACTGCTTTCGAACCTCCACCGCGAGGGCGCAACGATTTGCATGGTGACGCATGACCCCCGTTTTGCCAAGCACGCCGAGCGCGAGGTGCACTTGTTCGACGGCAAGGTGGTGGCCGAAGAGGATCTAAAGAAATTGATGGCGGATGTGCAGGCGTGATTCTCCTGCTTCAGGATCTGCGCTTCGCGCTCCGGCAGGCGCGCAAGAATCTGGGTTTCACGGCCGCTGTGGTGATTACGCTTGCGCTCGGCATCGGCGCGAATGCAGCCATTTTCAGCATCGTGAATGCGGTGCTGCTGCGGCCGCTGCCGTACAAAGACGACGGGCGGCTTGTGGTCATCCTTCATAACGGAAATGATCCAGTCGCCCCTGCCAATTTCGTCGATTGGCGAGCGCAGGCCCACGTTTTCGAGCGCACTGGGGCGGCCGAGTATTGGACTGCGAACCTGACGGGCACGGACAATCCCGACAAGTTGTGGGGTTTGCACATCACTTCCGACATTCTCCCAATGTTGGGAGTTGAGCCTTTGCTGGGAAGAGTGTTCCTCCCCGAAGAACAGGAGCCCGGCAAAGAGCACGAAGTGATGCTCAGTTACCGGCTCTGGCAAGAGCGCTTCGCCGGTGATGCGCACATTGTTGGCCGATCCCTCGCCCTCAATGGCGAGAGCCACACGATCGTCGGAGTCATGCCGAGCGGTTTTCAGTTCGCTCCTTTTTGGGCTACCAAGGCAGAGATATGGGCGCCGTTGGTACTTGCCAACAGGCTGGCTAGCCGGGATGGCAACTCTCTGCGCGTGTTCGCGCGGCTTAAGTCCGGGGCAACTTTAGAACAGGCCCAGGCTGAAATGACGGTGATTGCAGCTCGCCTGGACAAGCAGTTCCCCGGAACAAATCGCAACGTCGAGGTTCTCGCCTTGCGGGAGAAGGTGCTGGGAAACATTCGTCCCGCCCTGCTCGTACTCCTGGGAGCCGTAGGCTTCGTGTTACTCATTGCCTGCGCGAATGTCGGCCATATGCTGCTGGCACGGGCAACCGCGCGCGAAAGAGAAATTGCGGTTCGCTCAGCGCTCGGCGCCCGGCGTTGGGATCTGCTACGCCAGTTGCTCGTGGAAAGCATTGTGTTGGCCCTGGCGGCCGGGGTCGTCGGAGTTCTGTTCGCATTCTGGGGCGTCCATGCTCTGCCGCTACTCAGTTCGAGCGATATTCCCCGAGTGCAGACGGTGGCAGTGGACGGTCCCGTGCTGTTCTTTGCGCTCGCGATCTCGATCTTCACCGGCGTGGCTTTTGGATTAGTACCGGCATGGAGAGCTACCGCCATCAACGTCAGCGATTCTTTGAAAGAAGGAGGACGCGGCGCTGGCGAGGGAGTTCGCCGCAACCGCCTGCGCAGTCTGCTGGTAGGTTCGGAATTCGCTTTCGCTGTGATCTTGTTGGCAGGCGCCGGGTTGATGATTCGAACCGTAATCGCGTTGCAGAAGGTGGATCCGGGCTTCGATCCGCATAATGTGCTTTCGATGGTGGTGGGCGTGACTGGTGTCGAGCAGCCCGGGGCCTTTTATGAGCAATCCCTCCAGACGATCAGCGCGTTGCCCGGGGTTCAGTCCGTGAGCGGAATCAATCATCTTCCTCTAGCAGGCGACCAATGGGGCCAGTCCTTTCATGTGCAAGGTCGTCCGCTTGAAGCTCCGGGAGAAGAACCTGGGGCAACTTACCGGGCAGTATTCCCTGGCTACTTCCGGACGATGAGCATCCCAATTCTTCGTGGTCGTGATGTTGCGATGTCCGACGATTCGCGCGAAACCAGCGTGGTCGTTATCAACGATTATATGGCCCGGCGATATTGGCCGGGCGAAGATCCAATCGGGAAGCGCATCACTTTTGACGACACCCTGAAGGATGCTTCGTGGCTGACCGTAGTGGGCGTTGTGAGAGACACGGTACGCCACGACTGGGCAAGTCCCCCGGAGGAAGAAGTATTCGTCCCCTATTTGCAGGTCCCAGCATACCTGGACCACCCTTCGTTACCCTTCGCGTACGTGACGCTGGTGATTCGGACAGCTGGCGATCCTGGGGCACTGACGGCGGACATTCGAGCCGCCCTCCACTCGCTCAACCCCAATGCGCCCGTCTCTGAAATTCAAACCATGGAACGCGTGGTTGCGCACGCAACCGGCGAGTCGCGTTTCTACCTGATTCTGCTGGGTGCATTCGCTGCCGTGGCACTCGCTCTGGCAGGCGTGGGTATCTATGGGGTGATGAGCCATTCCGTTTCACGGCGGAAGCGTGAAATCGGAATTCGCATGGCGCTTGGGGCACAGTGGCAGGACGTTCTGAGGCTCGTGGTTTATCAGGGCATGATTCTTGCATCGGGCGGTGTGGCCGCAGGTCTGGTCGGGGCCCTGGCTCTTACTCGCTTAATGTCAGGGCTGCTTTATGGCACCCGGCCCACTGATCCCGCCACGTTTTTGGCGGTTGTTTTCTTGTTGGGTGCGGTGGCTGCGGTGGCTAGCTATCTTCCAGCACGGAGAGCGACCAAGGTCGATCCCATGGTCGCACTGCGCTACGAATGAGAGAAACTATGCAGACCCTCTTCCAGGACTTTGCTTACGGCTGGCGCATGTTGCAGAAGAGCCCCGCCCTCACCGCGACCATCCTCATCATGCTCACGCTCGGCGTCGGCGCCAATACCGTGGTATTTACCATCTTCGATGCCATCCTCCTCCGCCCCCTGAAGTACGAAAAGCCCGAGCAACTCGTACAGCTCTGGGAAGCGCGCGCCAGCGGATCCTTCCAGAAAAATCCATTTTCCTACCCTAACTACCTCGATATCAAACGCCAGAACACCGCCTTTTCCAAGGTCGGCGCGTACTCGCGAAACATGGCGACCTTGTCGGGAAAAGGCGGAGCCGAACAGATCCGAGTCGGCATCGCAACCGCCGATTTTTTTGAAACTCTCGGCGTGCAGCCAATTCTCGGCCGCACCTTTCACCGGGAGGAAGACGAGCAAGCCAAGAGCCCTCCCGTGATCCTCACCTATGGCGCCTGGCAACGCCGTTTCGGAAGCGACCCTGCCACCATCGGCAAGTCTCTGATCATCGATGGTGAACTTGCCACCGTGGTCGGCGTGCTCCCCAGGGATTTCCAGTTCGCCCCCACGCAGTCGGAAGAACTCTGGGTTTCCGCGCGCGCGACTGGCTACCTGCTCCGCCGCAATCTTTACTGGCTCTACCCGGTGGCGCGTCTCAAATCCGGCGTGGCTCCGCTTCAGGCTCAGACTGAGCTGACCGCTCTGTCGCAGCAGCTCGAGCTTCAATTCCCGGACGCGAACAAGGGACTCAGCACAAAACTGATCGGCCTCCGCGAGGAAATCGTCGGACAGGTCCAGCCTGTGCTCATCGCAGTAATGGCCGCAATCGGATTCGTCCTGCTGATTACGTGCGCGAACGTGGCCGGTCTCCTTCTCGCCCGGTCGGTACCCCGCCAGCGCGAAATTTCCATCCGCCTGGCCATCGGCGCAAGCCGCGGACGCATCGTCCGCCAGTTGCTGACGGAAAGCGTTCTCCTCGCATTGCTCGGCGGCGCCTCCGCAATCCTGGCCGCTCACTGGGCCATCCCGGTCGTCGTCTCCCTGCTTCCCCAGAACGCCCTGTTAGCCACGCCGCAGCTTCAGGGATTGGCGGTCAACAGCCAAGCCCTCTGGTTCGTACTTACACTTTCCCTCGTAACCGGCGTCTTATTCGGGTTGGCTCCCGTGTTTCAAACCCTGAAGCGGAATCTGCAGCGCGATCTCCAGGAAGCGGGACGCGGCACAATGGGAACTGCAAACCGCCGCTTTCGCTCCGCCTTGGTCGTGTCGCAAATCGCGTTGGCCGTCGTGCTGCTGATCGGGGCGGGCCTTCTCCTGAAGAGCCTCAGCCGGGTGCTGCATACCGATCCCGGCTTCAATACCAGCCATCTGCTGACCGGCACGATCGTACCGCCCTCGAACAAATATAAAGACGGTCCCACCCAGTTGGCATTTCAGCATCAATTGCTCCAGGCTCTCGACCGTCTACCCGGAGTCGAGCAGGCCGTGGCCGTCACCTCTCTGCCAATGTCCGGTCAGTCCAACACCTCGCGCTTCGATGTGGAAGGCCATGCCAAAGCCAGCGGCGGAGAGGAATACGAGGCCAAGACGCCATCCGTCACCCAAGACTATTTTTCCGTGATGGGAATTCCGCTCCGCGGCGGTCGCTTCTTCAATTCCGAAGACCGCGTGGATTCCCCGCGGGTCCTCATCGTCAATCAGGCGATGGCGGATCTTGTATTCCACAATAAGAACCCAGTGGGCAAACGCATCAATTTTACCTATACCAGTGAACAGCACTACTTCGAGATAGTCGGCGTGGTCGCAAATGAAAACGTCACCGCTCTCGGCGCCCCTCCGGTTCCCATTGTCTACGATTGCTTCGACCAGGATCCAAGCGGCTACTTCGGCCTGGCGATTCGCACCAGGGGAGACCCCCGAGCGCTGGCCGCAGCCTTCTCCCGCACCGTCCGCGAACTCGAGCCCGAAGCCCCGATCCTGGACCTCGGCACGATGGAGCAAGTCATTGCAGGCTCCCCGGCCATGATCCTGCGCGCCTATCCGGCCTATTTGCTTTGCGCGTTCGCAGTAGTCGCTCTCTCGCTCGCCGCGCTGGGGCTCTACGGCGTGCTCGCCTACGCCGTTGCCCAGCGCACCCGCGAACTCGCCGTGCGCATCGCTTTGGGAGCCCGGCGAGGCGACCTCCTGTGGATGGTCGTCAACAACGGTCTGAAGTTAGCGCTGATCGGGATCGCCCTCGGAATTGGTGGCGGCTTCCTGGTTGCGAAAATGATGGCCAGCCTGCTCTTCGGCGTCTCTCCAACGGACATCCCAACCTTTGCCGGTGTGGGCGTAGTGCTCTGCGGAGTCGCGCTTGCCGCCAGCTACATTCCGGCTCTCCGCGCTACCCGGGTCGACCCCATGGTGGCGCTTCGTTACGAGTGAGGAAACTCATGGAAATCATACTTCAGGATCTTCGTTACGGACTGCGCCTCTTGCGGAAGTCTTCCGGCTTTACGGCTGTTGCCGTGCTTACTCTCGCGCTTGGCATGGGCGCGACCACCGCCATCTTCAGCGTGGTGTATGAAGTGCTTCTGCGGCCGTTACCGTACGAAAAACCCGACCAGATTGTTCGCTTGTGGGAAGTCAACGCCAGCGGCAATCGAGTGAATTTTGCCGATCCGAATTTTACGGACCTGCGTTCGCAGAACCATTCCTTACAAGGGCTGGCGGAGTATGCCGCATGGCCGGCATCGGTCTCAGGCGGATCCGCGCCAACGCGCACCACGGTGGCCACCGTCTCCCGAGATTTCTTCCCGCTGATGCGTATAGCGCCAGCACGCGGGCGTGGTTTTGCCGCCGAAGACACCCGCTTTGGTGCGGCGCCGACAGCTTTGGTGAGCTTTGACTATTGGCGGGAGTATCTGCACGGAACCACCGAACTTTCCGCCATCAAGCTAATCATCGAAAACCAAGTGGTCTCGGTCGTAGGCGTGCTCCCCCCCGGCTACCGCTTTCCCGACGATTCCGCCATCTGGGTGCCACGCGAACTCCGCGAACAACTACCCAGCCGCACTGCGCATAACTGGCATGGTATCGGACGCCTGCGCGACGGCATCGCGCTCCCACAGGCTCATGCCGAACTGGCTGCTATCGCGCGGCAGATCAAGCAGCAGTATGGGCAAGACGCTGACATCACCGAAGTCGCGGTTGTCCCCCTTCAGGCTGCAACCAGCGCCGACGTGCGTCCGGCCCTGCTTGTTCTGCTGGGTGCGGTGTTCTTCCTTCTCATGATTGCCTGCGCCAATGTGGCGAACCTCCTGCTCGCCCAGGCCACCACCCGCCAGAGAGAGTTGGCGATCCGTACTGCGATTGGCGCGGCCCGTAGCCGGCTCGTGCGCCAGTTTCTTGTCGAAGGGTTTCTGCTTTCGCTGGCTGGCGGCTTGCTCGGCGTTACGGTTGCGCGCTGGGGCCTCATTGCGTTGGTGCATTTGGCCCCGCCCGACATACCGCATTTGGAACAGATCTCCCTCAATCTACCGGTGTTGCTTTTCGCGTTTGGAATTTCTCTTGCGGTAGCCGTCGGCCTCGGTCTCTTCAGCGCCCTGCGTGCCACCGTGGGCGACGTGCAGCACACCCTCGCCGAACATGGCCGGGCGCAGTCCAGCGCGCCGCGCGGCCAGCGTTTAGGCCGAGCCATCATCGCCGGACAACTCGCCATCACTCTGGTGCTGCTGACTGGAGCCGGCCTATTGGGCCGCAGCCTGCTGCGGGTGCTGTCGATTGATCCCGGTTTCCGCACGGAACACATCGTGACGGTCGATCTCGCGCTTTCTTTTGTCCAAAAGGACGTCGACAAGAGCCATCGCGTCCAGTTCCTCAGTCAGTTAATGGAGCGATTGCATGCGATTCCGGGAGTGCAGGAAGTCGGCGGCACGGGGCGCTTGCCGCTGACCGAGTCGCTCTCCGACGGAACCTACATCCTCATGAGCCCTGGAGAACAGCCGCCTCGCCAGATTGAGGAACTTCAGCAGTGGTCCGATCACGCCACCAACACCGGTTACGCCAATTACAGTCCTGCCAGCGAAGGCTACTTCCGCGCACTCGCTATACCGCTGCTTCTTGGGCGCTGGTTCAATGACGGTGACACCATGGATGCGCCGCACGTCGCCCTCATCAGCCAATCGCTGGCGCGCGAAAAATGGCCTGGTCAGGACCCACAGGGCAGGATGATTGAATTCGGCAATATGGATGGCGACCTTCGCCCACTCACGGTGATCGGTGTTGTAGGCGACGTGCGCGATGACAGGCTGGAAACGCCGCCCAGTCCCACCATCTATGTAAATTACCGCCAGCGCCCGCAGGCCACTTGGCAGTTCGCTGCCGTGGTTCGAACAGACGCGGACCCGGCAGCCGTGATCTCCGCCGCCCGCGAAATCATCCGCTCGCTCGATCCCAACGTGCCACCCACCTTCAAAACGCTCACCCAAGTGTTTGCATCTTCGCTGAAATCGCGCCAGTTCAATCTGATATTGGTGGCCGCCTTCGCGGGAACCGCCTTGTTGCTGGCCATGGCGGGCATCTACGGCGTTATGGCCTACGCCGTAACCCGGCGCACCGGCGAGTTCGGGATCCGGATCGCGCTGGGCGCATCAGGCGGAAACATCCTGCGCCTGGTGCTCGGCCAGGGAATCCTGACCTCTCTGGCTGGTGTGGCAATCGGCCTGGCGGGCGCCTTCGCACTGACCCGGACACTGAGTTCCATGTTATTCGGGCTAACCGCCGCCGATCCGGCAACGTTTATCGCGGTCGTCCTACTGTTGCTTTCCGCGGCCTTGTTGGCCTGCTATCTCCCGGCACGCCGCGCCGCCAAGGTCGATCCCATGGTTGCGCTGAGGTACGAGTGAGGAACATGGACACAATCCTGCAAGACATCCGTTACGCCTTGCGCCTACTGCGCCAGTCTCCGGGCTTCACCGCAGTCGCGGTCATCACGCTGGCTCTGGGCATTGGCGCCAACACCGCCATGTTCAGCGTCATGAATTCCGTTCTGTTCCATTCCCTGCCCTTCCAGGACCCCAGCCGCGTCATGGTCCTGTGGAAGACCATGTCCAACGGCACCCCCAACGCGTTCTCCACCCCGGCCTTCCTCGAGATGCGCCAGCAGGGCGGCTTTCTCGATCACATCGGCGCGTTTTCCAACTTCGGAATGAATCTCGGCGGCAAAGAACTCCCCGAACGCATCGGCGGAGGTAAAGTCAACGCCGATCTGCTGCCGCTTCTCGGAGTGCAGCCTGTCCTCGGCCGGATATTCTCCCCTGAAGAGGACCACCCAGGCGCAGGCGCCGTTGTGATCCTCGGCCATGCGCTCTGGTCCACGCGTTTTGCCTCTCGGCGCGACGTTTTGGGCGAGGCCGTTAGCCTCGACGGCGCCCCTTACACGGTCGTCGGCGTCATGCCTGCCGGTTTTCACGTTCTGTCGGACAAAGAGCTGTTCTGGATTCCCCTCCAACTCGAGTCCGCCAACGCCCAAGCTTCGGCGCGCAACGTGCATTGGCTCTTCGCCTTTACGCGTCTCCCCAAAGGCGGCACCCAGGAACAGGTGCAAGCCGGATTGGACGCCATCGCCTCCCGCCTGAAGACGCAAGACCCCACAGGCGACGCCGGCTTCGGGGCCACGCTCCAGCCCGTGGGTGATTTCCAGAATGGAACAGTCAAGCCGGTGTTGCTTTTGCTGACGGGCGCTGTCGCCTTTGTACTGTTGATCGCCTGCTCGAACGTGGCCAATCTGCTGCTGGCCCGCAGAACCACGCGGCAGCGCGAGATCTCTATCCGCACCGCTCTGGGCGCGAGCCGCCTGCGGATGATCCGCCAATTGCTCACCGAAAGTGTCCTCCTGGCCATGATGGGCGGCCTCTTCGGACTGGGACTGGCTTGGATTGCCGTTCGCGCCCTGCGTCTCGCTCGTCCCTCCAGCATTCCCTCCGCCGACTCCATCGCCATCGATCCCACCGTGCTCGCCTACACCGCCATTCTCTGTTGCGTAGTCGGAATTCTGTTCGGAATCGCTCCAGCCTGGGAAGGCTCAAGGGCCAGCCTAACCGAAACACTCAAGGAAGGCTCGCGAGGCAGCAGCAGAGGCTTCGGCAAACATCGCGCGGTTCTGGTGATTGTCGAGACCGCCTTGGCCTCCATGCTCTTCATCGGAGCCGGCCTGTCGCTCCGCAGTTTGTGGCACGCCGAAAACGTAAGCCCAGGGTTCAATCCAGAAGGAGTCTTAACCTTCCGCGTCGCCGCACCCGCGCAATTTTCCGGCGACCGCGTACCGCTCTTCTACCAGCAGATATCCGATCGGCTGCGCGCGCTGCCCGGCGTGCAAGCTACGGTGCTCGCTCGCAACCTCCCCATGAGCGGCGGCGATCCGTCCATGGCCATCGACATTGAAGGCACGCCCCCGCCTCCGTCGCAAATTCCCGTCGTCTCGCGCCTTCGCGCCATCGGCCCCGGCTATTTCACGGGCATGCAAACATCCCTATTGAGCGGTCGGGAATTCTCTCAGCACGACACGGCATCTTCCCTGCACGTAGCCGTCGTCAGCGAGAGCCTGGCCAAACTGTATTGGCCAAACGAAAACGCCCTCGGCAAGCGCATCAAACCCGCCATGCCCGGTGGCGACTGGTTTCTCGTGGTCGGAGTCGCAGCCGATGTCCATCACTGGGCCGCCGACGTCGACATCGAGCCCACCGCCTACTATCCCTACAACCAAATGCCGCCCGCATTTTTGCCCCTCCTCGAAAGCAGCATGAGTTTCGCTGTCCGCAGCCAGTCGTCTGCCGGTCTGCTGTCTTCAATCCGGAACGCAGTCGGAGAGGTCGACAAGACGGTGCCACTCTACGAGGTCAAGAACATGGAAGACATGGTCGAAGAATCCGGTTCGCTCCGCCGCCTGGACATGTGGCTCATAGGAGGATTCGCAGGCCTCGCGCTTGCCCTCGCGGCAATAGGAATCTATGGCGTCATGGCCTACTCGGTTTCTCAACGCACGCGTGAAATCGGAATCCGCATCGCGCTGGGTGCCGAGGGCCGCAGTGTCTTGCTTTTGATTTTGAAACAAGGCGTAAAGCTGGCTCTGGTCGGAGTGCTGGTCGGTTTAGCCGGTTCTTTCGCAATGGCGCAGGTCATGGCCAGTATCGTATTCGGCGTGAGCCCGCGAGACCTGGCCACATTTTCGGTCGTACCTTGGCTTGTCCTGGGATTAATTCTCGCCGCTTGCTACATCCCAGCACGCCGAGCCACCAAAGTAGACCCTGTGGTGGCACTACGTTACGAGTAAGGAGTCTCTCATGGCCGGTTTGTTCCAAGACATCCGTTACGCGCTTCGCCAGTTACGCCAAGGTCCCGGCTTTGCGGCCATCGCGATCTTGACCATCGCGCTCGGCATCGGCGCGACTACCGCCATGTTCACCGTCGTCAACGCCGTTTTGCTTCGCCCCTTGCCTTTTCGCGATCCCCAGCGACTGCTCGCCCTCAGTGAATACGACACCCGCTCCGGCAATCCCGGAAACGCAACGGGCAGCGATTCCTACGCCAATATCGCCGACGTGCGCATTCGCAGCCATTCCTTCGCAGATGCCGCCGCCTTCGATTCGAGTGAAGGCGCTCTCACTGGCACGGGCGAGCCGGTCCACGTCAATTTCGCTCACGTCAACACCAGTCTTTTCCGCTTGCTCGGCGTGCAACCGTTCTTAGGCCGCGATTTCCGTCCGGAAGAAGACCAGCCGGGTCACTATGTCGCCGCCGTCAGTTATACATTCTGGCGCTCTCGCCTGAGCTCCGACGCAGGCATCATCGGCCGCAACATCAATTTGAACGGGCATCCCTACACCGTGGTCGCAGTCATGCCCGCTGGATTCCAGTTCCCCATCGCATCCGATGCTCGCGACCTTTGGTTGACCTTCTCCCGTCCCGCTGAATCGGATGCCCCGGACGATACGCCGGTCATCCGGCAGCGCGGCAACCATTCCTTCGCTGCCATTGCGCGGTTGAAACAAGGTGTCACGATTCAGCAAGCCAACGCGGACCTGAAATCTATCGCCCTGAGCCTCGCCCGCGAGTATCCCGGCTCGAATGCCTTCAGCGGCATCGCTGCCACACCCGAACTGGACTTCTTGGTGGGCGATACGCAAACCCCTCTGTTCATTCTTCTCGCCGCCGTCGCACTCGTTCTATTGATCGCCTGCGCAAATGTGGCCAACCTATTGCTGGTGCGGAGCAGTGGCCGCGCCAGAGAAATCGGCTTGCGTGCCGCTCTTGGTGCCAGACGATTCCGGATTGTCCAGCAGCTAGTCACCGAATCCGCCGTCCTGTCGAGCGGCGGCGCGATAGTTGGCATCGTATTCGCCTCGGCCATGCTACAAGCGGTGGTGAGTTTCTACCCAGCCAACCTACCCCGCGCCGGCCAGATCACCATGGATTACCGCGTGCTCTTGTTCAGCGCGGCCCTGGCAATCCTCACGGGAATTCTCTTCGGAGTTGCCCCGGCGCTCCGTGTTTCATCGCCCAATCTCGCAGGGGCCATGCGCGACGGCGCCCGCACCACCAGCGGACCCGCCGCCAGTCGCTTTCGCTCCGCCCTCGTCATTGGCGAAATCGCCCTGGGAGTGATGCTCCTTGTGGGGGCAGGACTGCTCTTGCGCAGCCTGCACCGTCTCTCTCATGCCGACCTCGGGTTCAGTCCCGATCATCTTTTAACCGCGAGCTTCGATTTGTCGGAAACCCGCTATAACCCGGATCAGCAAGACCGGTTTATCCATGACCTCTTGGAGCTCTTAAAAGTCCTCCCCGGCGTGACCGCCGCATCGGGCGCGATGCCGCTGCCCCTGGGCGGTTCTTCCTGGGGAATTTCCTTTAATTTTCCCGACCGTCCTGTCCCAGAAGAGAGCGAACCGAGCGCCGGCGTCTACGTGGTATCTCCCGGCCTCTTCGAAACCATGAAAATACCGCTGATTCGTGGCCGCACGTTTGACGCTCGCGATCAACGCAACTCCGCCCCAGTCGTGATCGTGACGCAAGCTTTTGCGCAAAAGTTTTTCCCGGGAGAAAATCCGGTTGGCCGCCGGATCAAAATCGGCGGAGGAGAGGGCCCTGCTCGCCAGCGCTACATGACCCGCGAGATTGTCGGTGTGGTTGGAAATATAAAAAGCAGCAATCTGGAGAAGCAGCCGATCCCTGCTTACTACGTTCCACTTCCGCAACTCATGTGGGGACCGCCGACCCTGGTGGTACGGACTGCCGGAGAGCCCTCCACGGTAGTGGAGGAGATTCGCAAAGTACTCGCTACGATCGATAGCGACGTACCCCTCTACTCCGTCCGCACCATGGACGACTATCTCGCCCTCAACCTGGGGCGCGCCCGTTTTCAAACTCTCTTGCTAGGCATCTTTGCCGCACTCGCTCTTGTGCTCACCGCGGTCGGGCTCTACGGAGTCATGGCGCAAACAGTCGCTCAGCGCACACATGAAATCGGCGTGCGCATGGCCATGGGAGCTACCCGAGAAAACGTACTGGCTATGGTGTTGGGCCGCGGCACCATTCTCACCCTTGTAGGCACCGCGATCGGCATCGCCGGAGCCTTGTCTTTCGCCAAGCTGATCGAATCACTTCTGTATCAGATTCAGCCGCGCGACCCGCTAACCTATGTCAGTGTGTGCGCTGTCCTCGCCTTTACCGCAATCGGCGCCAGCTATGTCCCAGCCTTGCGCGCCACAAAGGTCGACCCCATGGTCGCACTGCGTTACGAGTAGGAGGAAAATCATGACCGGACTACTTCAGGATCTCCGTTACGCCATCCGCCAGCTACGGAAGTCTCCTGGCTTCGCCCTCACCGCCATGCTCTCGATCACGCTCGGAATTGGCGCCACCACCGCCATCTTCAGCGTCGTCTACAGCATTCTCCTCGATCCCTATCCCTATCGCGACGCCGACCGCATGGTCCATGTTCAGCTCCAGGACAAGAACACCGAACGGAATCTGCTCTCCGTGAACGGTTCCGAATACCAGGAGCTTCGCCAAGCTTCTTCCGTGGACGATGTCTTTCTTCAAACCCAGCAGACACAGACGCTGACGGGCGCGCAATTCCCTGTCTCCGTGCTGGTCGGCCAATACACACCCAATCTGTTCACCTACATGGGCGTTCCGCCGCTATTAGGACGCGGCTTCACCCCAGCCGACGCACCCGGCGGCAAGGGCAACGCCGTCGCCGTGCTGAGCTACCTGTTCTGGCAGCGACAATTCCCAGGGAATCGTAATGTCATCGGAAAGGCCATCGAACTCGGCCACAAGCTCTACACCGTGATCGGTGTCGCGGCGCCGCGTTTCACCTGGGGCGATTCCGACGTCTACATCCCCGCAACCCCAAGCGCCGATTTCCGCGATTCCTGGCTGGCCTTCATCAAGCTGAAACCAGGCGTCCAGCACGCGGCCGCCGCAGCCGAACTGCAACTCCTCGTCGATCGCTTCACCAAAGACAACCCGCAAGATTTTCGCGCGGGCAAACGGGTTGTGGTTGTTACGCTCAACGAAGAAGTTCTAGGTCGCTTTTCGGGCACGCTGAACCTGCTCTTCGCTGCCGTACTCGCCCTCCTCCTCATCGGCTGCGCCAACGTCTCGATCTTGTTACTAGCGCGCGGAACCGCGCGTCAGCACGAACTGGCGGTTCGCGCTTCCATCGGCGCCAGCCGCAAGCGGCTCGTCCGCCAACTGCTCACCGAATCGGTGCTGCTCTCGGTCGCAGGTGCAACCCTGGGTGTCCTGTTGGCCTATCGCGCCGTTGGAACAATCTCCGCCATGCTTCCGCTCTACTCGTTTCCCCACGAAGCCGCGATCCGCGTTAATGGGACGGTCCTCGTATTCAGCGCGGCTGTTGCCATTGTCACCGGAATCCTCTTCGGCATCTCCCCCGCATGGCAACTCTCGCGTCCCCCCATCAGCGAGCTCATCCAGGCCAACAGCACCAAGCTCTCCGGCAATACTCGCAGCCGCAACACTCACCGCATCCTCATTTCGGGGCAAGTCGCTCTCACATTGCTTTTGATGGCCGCTGCGGGGGCGGCGACAAAAGCATTCCTCGCGCTCACCCACACGCCTCTTGGCTTGGAGCCAGACCGCGTTTTTTCCCTCGATGTCGCTCTTCCCAAAGGGGCCAACATCACATGGCAGGCGCGCCTCAACATGAGTGAGTCGATCCGGCAGGCCGTCGCCGAAACCCCGAGTGTCTCGGACGCTGCGATCTCCACAACCTGGCTACCACCGTTCGGAGGATTCAATGCCAAAATCGAGCTTCGCAGCAAACCCACGCTTACTGGTGCCGAGGCCCAGCTGGAACTGGTCGGCCCTCAGGAATTCTCTACGCTCCGCGTCCCACTGTTATTCGGTCGCATCTTCGATGACGCGGAACTCCATCGCGGCGCCCACCTCGCTCTAGTCAACCAGACGTTCGTCAAGCAGTTCTTTCCCGAGGATAACCCCATCGGCCAGAGCGTGCGAAGTGCCATGCTGAAAGCCGACTTCCCGGAGCTGCTGTTGACGCAGGCTCCCGATGACTGGCTCGAAATCGTCGGCGTGGTCGGCGATGCCAAAAATGACGGAATCGAGCGCCCTGTCAAAGCCGCGGTTTTTCTTCCTTACAGCTTCGTGCTGACCCCGGACGTCTCGCTCCTGGCACGCGCAAAGGGAAGTCCAGAGGCCGCGATTGAGGCCGTGAAGCGGAGGCTGCTCGAACTCAATCCCGAATATGTAGTCAATCGGGATCACACGCTGGCATGGTGGATGGAAACGAGGGGATGGGGCCAAGGACGTTTTATCGCTACTTTGTTTTCCCTTTTCGCAATTCTGGCTCTCGCGCTCTCGGCAACCGGACTTTACAGCGTAGTTTCGTTTTCCGTCACGCAACGCACGCAGGAAGTTGGTATCCGCATGGCGCTGGGGGCACCGCGCGCCAGCATATTGCGCTTAGTGATCGCATCGACCGCCGCCATGCTCGTGGCCGGAGTCGCGGTTGGACTGGCACTGAGTTTGATCCTGAATCAGGTCGTCAGCAACTGGGCGGGCGGCAATCCACGCGATCCCTTGACCTTATTCGTAGCCGCATCCAGTTTGGTCCTGGTGGCGGCTTTTGCCTGCATCGTGCCGGCTTGGCGTGCAGCGACGGTCGATCCTGTCGTGGCACTGCGAAACAGCTAAAGGAATTGAATAGGTCGCTGGACCGAAGCCCACTTCGCAACGCAGCGAACCTTGAGCCTTGGAGGACATTATGATTCAGCTCAACAACGTCGAGCGCAGTTACAAAACGGCCGCGGGACAAACATGGGTCTTACGCCGAATGAATCTCGAGATTCGCGAAGGCGAATTTATCACGATCATGGGCCCATCCGGGGCAGGAAAGTCTTCGCTCTTGAACGTACTGGCCCTCCTGGACGATGTTTGGGAGGGTGAGTATTGGTTTCGCGAGCAAGCCGTCCACGATATGAAGCGCAAACAGCGCGCAGAACTGGCGAAACGTACCGTCGGAATGGTATTCCAGAGCTATCACTTGCTCGACGATCTGACCGTACGGGAGAATATTGAGCTTCCCCTGTCTTACAAGGATGTTCCACATCGCGAGCGGCAGAGTATGGTAGCCGACACCCTCGATCGGTTTCAGATCGTTGCGAAAAAAGACCTGTTCCCCAGCCAGCTTTCGGGGGGACAGCAGCAACTGGTCGGCATCGCCCGCGCGGTGATTCACAAACCGGCGCTCTTGCTCGCCGATGAGCCCACGGGAAACCTGCACTCCTCCCAGGCTAAGGAAATTATGGAGCTCTTCCAGGAACTGAACCAGCAGGGAACCACCATCATTCAAGTGACCCACTCTGAGTCGAACGCGGCGTACGGATCGCGCACAATTCAACTTCGAGACGGCTGGATGGTCAGCGACACCGCGCATCCGGAGTTTCAACCGTATGAGGCAGCAAAGCGATGAGAAAGAACCATCAAAAGCCGGTACCTATGACAGCGATGTTTGTCCTCCTCCTAACAGCTCTGGCAATGGCCGGAGAAGCTCAGAACCACGCTTCGGTTTCCTACGAGATGCCGAAGTCACACAACCCTCTTAAACCGTATCTGCCGGACGGCGTACCGGAACCCGAGCTTACGAATTCCCCGCTGATGGGTCAACTCGTTCGTGACGGGAAGCTGTACTTGTCGTTGAACGATGCGATCCGTCTTGCCTTGGAAAACAATCTTGACCTAGCCATTGCCCGTTACAATGTGCCGATTGCCAACATGGATATTCTTCGCACGAAAGCGGGCGGCATCTTTCGCGGAGTGAATACGGGTGTCGTGCAAGGGACACCGGGCGGCGGAGCGGGGGGCGCGGCGGGAGCCTCGGGCGCAGGAGCCGGTGGAACCAGCAGCGGGGCCGGGGGCGCTGGGGCGGGAGCCTCAGGTCTCGTGCAATCCACTTTAGGCGTTGGAACAACGGTCGAGTCTTATGATCCTTCCCTTACCCTGAACGGCGGGAGCGAACATCAAACCCAACCGCTCTCGAATCTTCAACTGAATGGCGTGCCCACCCTCCAGACCAACGTCGGTCAGCTGAATGCCAACTACACGCAGGCGTTCGCTACCGGCACCTCTTTCTCTTTTGAATTCGACAACAACCGGGTAACCACCAACAGCATTCGCACGAGCCTCTCTCCTTCGCTGAACTCCTTTTTCCGTTTCTCTTTTCGGCAGGAACTGCTCGCCGGCGCCGGATTCGGGCCCAACTTGCGCTATTTTCGCATCGCGAACAACGACAAAAAGATCTCGGACATTGCATTCCGGGATCAGGTAATTGCTACGGTTACGCAGATCGAAAATATCTATTGGGATTTGGTGAGTGCCACCGAGCAGGCCAAAGTGAATGAACAGTCACTGGCCTTCGCGCAGCACAACTTGGACAACGCGCAGAAGCAGTTGCGCCTGGAAAGCATCCCCGCGATGGACGTCATGCGCGCTGAGGCCGAAGTTTCTCGGCGTGATCAGGATTTGACCGTCGCTCGCACGAACTTGCAGTTGCAGGAATCCCTGATCAAGAATGCCCTTACGCGGAGTCTGGACGATGCCGTCCTGGAGGAAATGCCCGTTGTACCAACGGACGGCCTGCAGTCACCGGATGTGGAACCGGGCCAGTCCGTTTTGGAACTGCTCGCGGAGGCCGTGCAATCCCGCCCCGAACTACTGGAATCCGACGTAGATTTGCAAAATCGCCAGATCAGCCGCAGAGCCGCGCGCAACGCGCTGCTACCCTCCCTCGCGCTGGTAGGTTTCTACGGCGGAACAGGTCTGGCGGGGGAATTGAATTCCGTATTTCAAGGAAGCAATACGTCTCTGCTGCCTAACGATCTCGGAGGCGCCCTCCAGAATTCGTTCAACAACTCTTCTCCGGACTATTACGTTGGACTCAGTCTGAATATTCCCTTCCGAAACCGGGTGGCAAAAGCTGACCAATACCGGTCCGAACTGGAGTATCGCCAGGCGGAGCTGCGGCGGGAGCAACTGAAGAAACAGATCCGGATTGAAGTTCGCAATGCTCAGTATGCGCTGGAGCAGTCCCGCGCCCGGCTCGAAGCGGCCCACAAAGGCCGCGACCTGGCAGCCCGGAGCTTCGAAATTACCCAGAAAGAACAGGAGCTTGGCGCCGGCTCAAGCCTGCAAAGGATGACCGCGCAGCGCGACTTGGCGTTGGCGGAACTGGATCTCGTCAATGCCATGACGGTCTATCAGAAGGCAAAAGTCGAATTGAACCGCGCAACCGGGAGCACTTTAGAACATAATGGGATTCAGATCACGGATGCCGTCAACGGCAAAGTTGACAGCGCCTCGCCCTAGCTTACATGCCCACCTCGGCCAACCCGGGAGATGTTGGAATCACGAAGCCTGCCGTGAAAAGCAGCGCCCGGTCTCCACGCGTTCTGGCGGCCGATGACCAACAGCACATCCTCGAAGCGATTGAATTGTTGCTGCGGCCGCATGGTTATAAGGTCGATGTTGTGCGATCCCCCGCGCTGGCGCGGGAAGCTCTGGCGAGCGGCTCTTACGACGCCGTACTCATTGACCTCAACTACGCGCGGGACACTACCTCCGGCCAGGAGGGCCTGGACTTGCTGTCCGAGATGGTCGCCCTGGACTGTACGCTCCCCGTCATCGTCATGACGGCATGGGGCAATGTCGAACTGGCCGTCGAGGCGATGCGCCGCGGGGCTCGCGACTTCATTCAGAAACCTTGGGAGAACGAACGGTTGCTCTCCATTCTGCGCACGCAAGTGGAACTTCATCACGCGCTGCAACAGGCGGAGCGACTCGTGGCGGAAAACCTTCTCCTGAATGCCCAGGGACGTCCTGAGTTTATCGCCAATGCTCCCTCCATGACGCCGGTGCTGGAGGCCATCACACGCGTAGCACCTTCAGACGCAAATGTGCTGATCACCGGGGAACATGGCACGGGCAAAGAAGTGATCGCTCAAACGATTCACGCACTTTCCCTTAGGAACACACGGCCACTGGTCTCGGTAAATACCGGGGGATTAGCCGAAGGAATCTTTGAAAGCGAGTTGTTTGGCCACGTAAAAGGCGCTTTCACAGATGCCCGCACCGACCGGATTGGCCGCTTTGAACTGGCGGACGGTGGAACTATTTTCTTGGACGAGATCGGCAACGTGCCGATGCGTCAGCAGGCAAAGCTGCTCCGCGTGATCGAATCGGGAGAGATCGAAAGGGTGGGATCGTCCCGCCGCAAACACCTGGATGTTCGGATCATCTCGGCGACGAACACGGACCTGCAGGCTGCGTGCCAGGCTGGTCAATTTCGTGAGGACCTCCTATTCCGGCTCAATACCGTCGAAATTCATTTACCTCCGTTGCGCGACCGCCGAGAAGACGTCCCTGCACTGGCTGTGCATTTTCTCTCCACATACGCGAAGCGCTATCGCCGTCAGGTGCAAGGCCTGGATCCCTCAGCCCTGCAGGTGTTACTGCAATACTCGTGGCCTGGAAATGTGCGGGAATTAGAACACACGCTGGAACGCGCTGTCTTGATGTGTCGCACAGCTCAGATTCAGCCCGCCGACTTAGGCTTAGGCATTTCCCGCCCCCAGGCGCAGAATTTAGAGGAATTGAGTCTGGAGGCGGTGGAGACTATCCTCATCCGTAAAGCGCTCCAGCGCTTTCAGGGCAACGTCAGCCAGGCGGCCGAAGCACTGGGCCTGAGCCGCGGCGCCCTGTACCGACGGATGGAAAAGTATGGGCTTTAGCCCCAACCCTGGCGATTCCCGACAACGCCAGCGAAGGAAATCGAAGCGGGCCCCTTTTGAAAGACGTATAACCCGCTTCTCCATGCTCCTTGCCGCGCCCGGCTTCCTGCTTAGCGGGATTCTTGTCTGGCTGAAGCCGTGGGCTCTAGAGTCGAAGTTATCGGTGCTCGGAGCAGAGTTGCTGGCGTGCCTCCTGATCGGGATTGCCCTGCACGATCACATTATTCGGCCGCTCCAGACCCTTTCCAATGTCGTGGGTGCCCTGCGTGAAGAGGACTATTCCTTTCGTGCCCGCTTGGCGATTCCCAATGATGCCCTGGGCGAGCTTTCTCTTGAGGTGAACATGCTCGCGGATCTCCTCTCCCAACACCGCACCCGGGTGGTGGAGACCACGGCTTTGCTGCAACGCGTCGTAGAAGCCGTAGACATCCCTATCTTTGCCTTCGATGCAGAGCATCGACTGATTCTTGTAAACCCTGCGGGGGAAAAGCTACTGCGACACCCTTCCGGGCAACTGCTCGGGCGAATGGCTTCGGAACTGGGATTGTCGAGTTCTCTGACTTCGGAAAACCAAACGCTTGTCCCAACCGATTTCAACAGCGGTGGCCGTTGGTTCGTTCGGCGAAGCTCATTTCGCCAGAGGGGTGTCCCCCATACGCTGGTCGTCCTGTCGGATGTAAGCCGTGCGCTACGAGAAGAAGAACGCCGCGCATGGCAACGACTGATTCGGGTCATGGGCCATGAGCTCAACAACTCTCTCGCCCCGATCATCTCAATCGCGGGTAGCCTGAATGCCCGACTGTCCACTACAAACCTCGAAACCTCACAGAGGGAAGACTTTGAACGCGGATTGAGTATCGTTGAGGCTCGAGCGGCTTCCCTGAATCGCTTCCTCCAGGCCTACCGCCAACTCGCGCAAATGCCGCCTCCAGTTCTAAAACAATGTTCAATTTCGACATTGGCGAAGCGGGTGGCGGCCATGGAGACCCGCGTCCAGATCACGGTCATTCCCGGCCCTGACATAAGTCTGATGATGGATTCCGACCAGATCGAGCAGATGCTGATTAACCTGCTGCGCAATGCCGCCGAGGCAGCCCTTAGTCCATCGGTCACCGGGGGGACTTCGAACGGATCGCAAGACAGCGCGAACGGTATTCTGGAGCCGCAGGTGGTTTTCTCCTGGAGGACCACAAACAATAGCGTGGTCCTCACGATTGAAGACAACGGCCCGGGCCTGATGAATCCGAGCAACACTTTCGTTCCCTTCTACACCACAAAACCCGGTGGCAGCGGTATTGGACTTGTGCTGTCGCGCCAGATCTCTGAATCCCACCGGGGATCGCTCGAACTCACGAACCGGGCCGGACAGCGCGGTTGCCTGGTTGAGGTGACTCTACCTGCAACCCCGAGCTGACCTCATCACTTCCACTTGGCGTCGCCTTCCACAATGGAGATATAGCGATCAATCGGCAGATCCGTGAAACGCTGGACGACTCCACTGGGTTTTGGCCAGACCACTTCGATCCACTCGATCGCCGTATGCGATCCAATCCCAAGCACCATGCGCGGGTCGTGTGAGGAAAGAAAGCTTCCCCCGCCTACCTTGGTAAGGCTTCTTTTCATATCTCCGGCCTTGTAGGTCACGCGTGCTCCCACAGCATCCGGATTCGACTTCACGCCCCGAAGCTTTAGGCCGAGCCAATGATTCTTATTCGCGGCCTCATTCTTCAACAACACGGGAGCGGCATCGTTGTTGGAGATTAAGACATCAACGGCGCCGTCGTTATTGAAGTCGCCAATCGCCAGCCCGCGCCCTGACAGGCCCTTGGAAAACACAGGACCGCTTTCGGCGGTCACATCGCGCAAGCCTTTCCCGGAGTTCTGAAACAGCAACAGCGGCTCGACATAAGTTACGTTGGAATAAATCTTGTCTATCAAGTCATCGGGATGCCCATTGGCAATGATCAGGTCAAGATTGCCGTCATTGTCGTAGTCGAAAAACTTCAGCCCCCACCCACTCATCAAACGCGTGGCATTCGCCACGCCGGAAACCCCGGCAATATCGTCGAAACTCTCATCATGCTTGTTCTGGTAGAAAGCATGGAGCTCGTGGTTCAGGTTCGTGACGAAGAGGTCCATCCATCCGTCCTGGTTCAGGTCGGCGGAATCCACGCCCATGCCTGACCGCGCTTTCCCCTGCTCGCCGTAGGCAACTCCGGCGGTGAAACCGATTTCTTCAAATTTTCTGCCTTGACGATTCGCGAATAGGAAATTTGCGACCGTGTCGTTGGCAACGAACAGGTCCATCCAACCGTCGTTGTTAATATCGGTTGCGACCACTCCCCACGACTTACCGGGGTTGTCGGCCAACCCCATCTTCCGGCTGACGTCGGTAAAAGTTCCATCACCGTTGTTATGGAACAACCAGCTCGCCATGGGGGAGTACACCCGCGGGTAACAGTATTCATTCTGCCCCGCGAGCGCTGGGATGTTCGGGGCTCCGCAGCGGTGGTGCTTCAACTTATCGAAGTCGACGAAGCGGCACACAAACAAATCCAGCCGCCCGTCGTTGTCGTAGTCAAACCACACTGCGCTGGAAGCCCACCCTGCGGCGGCAACCCCGGCTTTCTCCGTTACATCCGTAAAGGTGCCATCGCCGTTGTTGCGATAAAGAATGCTGCGCCCGTACTGCGTGACATATAAATCCGGAAAACCATCTCCGGTGAAGTCGCCGACTGCAACTCCCATCCCATAGCCACCGCCTGGGACCCCCGCCTGTTCGGTAACGTCGGTGAAGGTTCCATCACGATTGTTGTGGTAGAGAGCGTTCCGGAGTGGTTGCTTGGGCGCGAAGAAGTCGCAGGCGCCGCTGTTGACCAGGTAAATATCCATCCAGCCATCATTGTCGTAGTCCACGAAAGCGCAGCCTGCGCCGGTGGATTCGGGCAAATACTTCTCCGCAGATTTTCCTGACGTGTGCGTCCAGGTAATCCCGCTCACCGATGGAAGAATTTCGACGAACGGATAGGGGGCTTTTTCTTCCGCCTGCGAAAAACGCGAAAGCGCGCATGTGGCGGCGACCCCTGCGAACAGGCGAATTGCATCTCTGCGAGACCAAGCTCCGGAAGTCTGAGCTTGGAGCCAGTTTTCGAGGATGGACATAGACCAATCTTAACCGCACTAAGAACGGGAGACTGTCGAGCTACTTGCCGGTCATCACGATTGTGATGTCGGTTTTGCAATCAAGACCGGACTGACGACCCCGATTACTGTATTTACAAAGTCCTCGTCCAGCGGTGCATGCTTGAGGAGCAAACGGGCATACAGAGGTCCGTAGAGCAAATCAAGAACGGTGTCGGGTTCGAGATCGTCGCGAATCTCGCCTTTTTCCATGGCGACGCGCAAGAGTCTGCGAGCCTCCACCCGCCGCGGCTCGACCCAATGGGCGCGAAAGGCGTGCAGGATTTCGGGATCGGACTGGCCGGCACCGATCACTGTGGCGACGATCTGCCCCAAAGGACTGCGGAAAATCACCGCCCAGCGCCGCATTTGCTCGTGAATCGATGCCAGAACTGGTCCAGCCGAAGGAAAGCGCAACTCGTCCTCCACCGCCCACACAAAGGAATCGATCACAAGCTCTGCTTTATTTGGCCACCAGCGATAAATTGTGGCTTTCCCCACCCCGGCTCGCGCGGCCACCGCCTCCACGCTTAACTCGTGAAAGCCCACCCTGTTGAGCAACGCTAAAGTGCTCTGAATCACAGCTTTACGAGCCTTTTCGCTGCGCGGACGTCCGGGGGCTCGCGCAACCGACTTCGCTATCCCGACAAGCTTCGCCATGGTCTTTAGTTACAGTAGCAAAATTAAATCCGATACGCACCGTCTCGCATCAAAACAGTCTGTCGGTAACAACGGCTGCTCTTGGCCGCCGGTTTGTCAGCTCCGCGAAGGGATCGCCAACTATCGATGTGGATTGTTGCATTAGCGTTACGCAGGCCGTACACGTTCGTTGTGATGGCGCTCCTGATCCTGATTCTGACCCCCGTAGTCGTGCTGCGCACACCCACCGACATTTTTCCGGAGATCAACATCCCAGTCGTCAGCATCGTCTGGAATTATTCAGGGCTGTCGCCCAAGGAAATGGCCGACCGCATCACCTCCCAGACGGAGCGGGGCCTGACAACGCTGGTCAACGACATCGACCACATTGACTCGCAGTCTCTAAGTGGCGTAGCCGTGGTGAAAGTATATTTCCGGCCTACGGCCAACATTCCGACCGCCATTGCCCAGGTCACGGCGATTTCGCAAACATTTCTGCGTTTCCTGCCGCCAGGATCCACGCCGCCCCTGGTCATTCAATATACGGCATCCAGTGTTCCAATTTTGCAAGTCGGACTCAGCAGCAAGACGCATCCCGAGCAGGAGCTCAATGACCTGGCGCTAAACTTCGTGCGCACCCAGCTCATCACGGTCGAAGGGGCCGCGGTCCCCTACCCTTACGGCGGCAAGTCGCGCCTCGTTTCGGTGGATCTTGATACGGCCGCGTTACAGGCCAAGCACCTCACCCCAGTAGACGTAGTCAACGCCATCAGCGCTCAAAACCTGGTTCTGCCATCCGGCACGGCGAAGCTCGGCGCGTTGGAACATCAAGTGGAGCTGAATGCCAGCCCCCAATCCATCGGCGAACTCAACGACCTTCCCATCCGGACAACGAACGGGATCACGATTTATGTGCGTGATGTGGCGCACGTGCGCGACGGGTATTCGCCCCAAACCAACATCGTACGGCAAGACGGAATTCGTGGCACCCTGCTGACCGTGCAGAAGAATGGCGGTGCGTCGACCATCGATGTCGTCAAGAACATTCGCGCCTTGCTGCCTCAGGTGGCCAAGACCTTGCCCGAAGATGTACAGATGACGGCCCTCTTCGATCAGTCGTTGTTCGTTCGGGCGGCGATCGAAGGCGTAGTCAAAGAAGGATTGACGGCTGCCTGCCTGACCGCAGCTATGATTCTTCTATTCCTCGGCAACTGGCGCAGCACGCTGATCATCGCCATTTCCATTCCCCTTTCGATTCTTACGTCCATCATCGCCCTCAGCGCCATGGGCGAAACCTTCAACATCATGACGCTGGGCGGGCTCGCGTTAGCGGTCGGGGTCCTGGTGGACGACGCGACCGTGGAAATCGAGAACATCGAGCGCAACCTGGGAATGAAGAAGGAGTTGAAGCAGGCGATTCTGGACGGTGCGCAGCAGATCGCGGTGCCCGCCTTTGTTTCCACTCTTGCCATCTGCATTGTGTTCGTGCCCATGTTCTTCCTCACGGGCGTAGCGCGCTACCTGTTCGTTCCGCTGGCGGAAGCAGTGGTATTCGCGATGCTGGCGTCGTACTTGCTCTCCCGGACGCTGGTTCCGACAATGGTGATGTACTTGCTACGCGGACATGAGCACGATACGCACAAAGAACCTACTACCTTCCCCGGGCGCTTGCAGGCGCGCTTTGAAATGCGGTTCGAGCAGTTCCGCGAATCCTACCGCGATGCGCTGGCCACGGCAATGGAGCACCGCCGCGGATTCGTCTTCAGTTTTCTCGGCGTCTGCTTACTGTCGGGAGGCCTGACTTTCTTCCTCGGGCGTGATTTTTTCCCCACAGTCGATGCCGGGCAATTCCGTCTGCATGTTCGCGGCCCGGCTGGGCTCAGGATTGAAGAGACCGCCCGCACCGTCGACCAGGTTGAGCAGGTCATCCGGCGGGAGGTTCCGAATAAAGAAATCAATACCGTCCTCGACAACATTGGGTTGCCTTATAGCGGCATCAACCTTTCTTACAGCAACTCTGGCACCATCGGCACCTCGGATGCGGAAATTCTGGTTGCGCTCAAACCGGGCCATGAGCCCACGGAGCAATACATTCACCGCCTGCGCGAGGAATTGCCCATGGATTTCCCAGGCACGGAGTTCTTTTTCCAACCCGCCGACATTGTCAGTCAGATTCTGAACTTCGGCCAGCCTGCCCCCATTGATGTACAGCTCTCCGGTCAGAACTTCGCGCAGAATTACCTCATCGCGGAACAAATCTCCAATCGCCTGCGCCATGTGCCGGGCGCCGTGGATGTCCATGTGCAACAGTTGATGACCAGCCCCACCTTGCATCTTGACGTGGATCGCGTGCGCGCCCAGCAGGTCGGCCTGACGGAGCGTGACGTCGCGCAGAACCTGCTCGTGTCGCTGAGTTCCAGTTTTCAAACGGCTCCCACGTTTTGGGTAAATCCGAAAAACGGCGTCAGCTACAGCCTCGCCGTGCAGTCGCCGCAATACAAAGTCGACTCCCTGCAGGCTCTGATGAATACGCCCATCAGCGGCGCCAATACCGCTTCTCCTCAGGTCCTGGCCAACCTGGCCGTCGCAACGCCGCGCTCCGCGCCTGCCGTCGTAAGTCATTTCAACGTTGCCCCAACCGTGGACGTCTTCGCCAGCGTGGACGGGCGCGACCTGGGCGGCGTCGCGGACGATGCCGCGAACATCGTCAGATCCTACGAAAAACAACTGCCGCGCGGCACGCAGATGCATATTCGGGGACAAGTGGAGACCATGCAATCGTCCTACAAGGGCCTGCTGGTCGGCCTCGTCATGTCCATCGTGCTCGTCTACCTGCTCATCGTCGTAAATTTTCAATCCTGGCTGGATCCCTTCATCATCATTACGGCTCTCCCTGGCGCGCTCGCAGGAATTCTCTGGATGCTGTTCCTAACGCACACCACACTCAGCGTCCCGGCACTCACCGGCGCGGTCATGTGCATGGGTGTCGCCACGGCGAACAGTATCTTGATGATCTCCTTCGCCCGGGAACGGATGGAAGCGGGCAGCAACGCCCTCGAGGCCGCGATGGAAGCGGGCTATACGCGCATGCGGCCTGTCATTATGACCGCCCTGGCCATGATCATCGGCATGTTGCCGATGGCGCTGGGTTTCGGCGAAGGCGGCGAGCAGAACGCCCCTCTGGGCCGCGCCGTCATCGGCGGCCTGGCCGTAGCCACGGTCGCGACTCTGTTTCTCGTTCCGGTTGTCTTCAGCATCTTCCACGGACGGCGCGAAAAACGCGCCCAAGCTTCAGCACGTGCAACGGCCTAATTTTGTGAGGATTTCTTATGGCGAATGAAACGAACGCAACATCGGCAGCTCAATCTCCAACGGCGCCGGCACACATCCAGCAGCGGCATTTCATACTCGTGTTGGTGGCCATACTGTTCCTAGCTGGCGCGGCTGTTGCCTTCGCGCTGCGCCTTGGGGAGCATCGCGCTCTTGCGAAAGAGACGGAAGCCCTCGCCGTTCCGAACGTGGTCGTGATCCAACCCAAGCCCGAGCCCGCGCAACAGGACCTCACCCTGCCCTCGACTCTTCAGGCTTTCACCGAATCGCCCATCTACGCCCGCACCAGCGGCTACGTCGCGCACTGGTACAAGGACATCGGCAGCCAGGTAAAGAAGGGTCAACTTCTGGCCGACTTGGAAACACCGGAAGTCGACCAGGAACTTCTACAGTCACGCGCTGCCCGCGGCCAAGCCGAAGCTCAGATGAATCTTGCGAAGACTTCCGCCGAGCGCTGGGAATCGCTTCGCAAGATGGATGCCGTCGCCCAACAGGAGACCGACGAGAAATCCAGTGGCTATACACAGGGACAAGCCGCGCTCGCCTCCGCCACCGCCAACGTTCGCCGCCTGGAACAACTTGAATCCTTCAAGCACATCTACGCGCCGTTCACCGGCGTCATAATCCGGCGTAATACCGATATCGGCGCCTTGATCAACGCCGGCAACAGCGGAACAAATCAGGAGCTGTTTGTCGTGGCGCAGATCAACCCGATTCGTGTTTATGTCGACGTTCCGGAAATCGATGCGCCTTCCGTGCGTCCGGGCGTCCGAGCCACGATCGAATTGCCGTCGTTCCCGGGCCTGCGCTTTGCCGGGAAAGTCTCCCGTTCCGCGGACGCCATCGACCCCACCACACGCACTCTGCGTACGGAAATCGATGTCCCCAATCGCGATGGCAAACTTTTCCCCGGCTCGTACGCGCAGGTGCACTTCGGCGTAAACGTGGCAGCCGTCCGCTTGTCTGTTCCGGTCAACGCTTTGCTGTTCCGCGCGGAAGGCCCGCGTGCAGCGGTTGTCGGCGCGGACGGAAAGATTAAACTTAAGCCGGTCACGATTGGCCGCGACTATGGAACCGAAGTCGAAATCCTCGGCGGGATCGATCCCGCCGAGTCGATCGTACTGAATCCGAGTGATTCTCTGGAAGATGGGCAGGCGGTCAACGTCGTGAAGGCGAATACTCACTCATGAGCGCCCGCATATTTTTCGCGGCTCTCGTTCTGTGTAGCTCTGCGGCGCTTGCCGCAGGGCCCAAGTACAAGAAGCCGGAAGTGGTCGTTCCACTGGCATGGCAGTCGCCCGTTCCGTGGCAAACGGCCAACCCGTTGGATTCCCTGCCGAAAGATGCATGGTGGAAGGTGTTTGGTGACAGCGAACTCAATCAATACGAGGATCGCGCGGTCGCCAATAATCAAACCCTGAAGGCAGCCACCTCTCGGCTAGCACAGGCGCAGGCCTTCGCCCGAGTCACGTCGTCGGCGCTGTTTCCTGAAGTGGACGCTGGGGTGTCCGCCCAAAGACAGCGTTTGTCCGCCAATCGCCCAACCAACGGCGCCAGCATCGTTCCTGCCGCGGTGACGCAAAACATCTTCAGCATTCCCTTCACGCTGAACTACGAGATCGATCTGTTCGGCCGCGTGCGCCATAATCTCGAGGCCGCCAACGCATCCCTGCAAGCCTCGGCCGCGGATCTGGAGAATGTTCGCCTCCTGGTAACGTCGGAACTCGCGGCTGACTATTTCCAGCTCCGCGAACTGGATGCCGAAATCGCAGTTGTGCAGAAGGCTGTGGACTTTGAGAAAGATGGCTTGCAACTGGTGAACCGCCGCCACGACGGTGGCGCTGTTTCGGGCCTGGATGTTGCGCAACAACAAACCGTCCTCGATTCTTCTTACACTCAACTTGCTCTGCTGCAACAACAGCGTTCCCAATTCGAACACGCAGTCGCCGCCCTCCAAGGCCTGCCCGCATCCGATTTCAGAGCCCCGGTCCGGTCGCTCGATGTTCCGGCGCCCGCCGTTCCCATTGGAGTACCCTCCGAGCTTTTGCAACGCCGGCCCGACATTGCTTCCGCGGAACGCCAAGTAGCCGCTGCCAATGCTCAGATCGGCGTCGCCAGGTCGGCGTTCTACCCGAGCCTCTCCCTCAGTGGCGGTGGAGGATTCCAAAGCGGTAACATCGCCAAGCTGCTCGATGGTCCCAGCGGGGTATGGTCTCTAGGCCTCTCGGCCCTCGAGCCTCTCATCGCAGGTGGTCGTCATCATGCACAACTCGAGGCTGCAAGAGCCGCCTACGACGAAAACGTCGCCAGCTATCGCGAGACCGCGTTGCTGGCCTTCCAGCAGGTCGAAGACGCACTTTCTGGGTTGAACGCCCTGGCCACAGCTTCGGACTCGCAAGAACGAGCGGTCTCCGATGCCGCGCGTTCCTTGACGCTGGCGAACGCGCGCTACACTGGCGGCTTAGTCACCTACCTGGATGTCATCACTGCCCAGGAGCAGGTTCTGACCAACGAACGCCTTTCGGCACAGATCAAGGGACAGCGTTTGGTGACTGCAGTCCTCCTGGTCAAGGCCGTTGGCGGAGGCTGGGACAGCTCCAGCCTTTCTGCCGTCGGGTTCAAACCGACCCTCCAGCAGGCATTGCAGCAATAGCTCCAAAAGG